>Ga0335085_10001559_pt1 | contig 47400 bp, 46 predicted proteins | sample Lox_Sample_45_FD_206712 | JGI IMG/M metagenome (GOLD analysis project Ga0335085, IMG submission 206712) | Soil microbial communities from Loxahatchee National Wildlife Refuge, Florida, United States - Lox_Sample_4.5 | ecosystem: Environmental > Terrestrial > Soil > Wetlands | place: USA...
GGAAGGTCCACAGCAATGCCTGGGAGGGTGCTGGGCCGGCGGCCGGACGATGGTCCAACAGGGTCCACCGCGACTAGACAGGTGTCATGAGACCACAAAAGCGATCGCGTGGCCGCAATGGCGGCGGCAACCCATATCATAACCAAAACCAGAACCGGGGGCCGCGTCCGCCGCACCGGCCGCAAACCTTTGACAGCAACGGCCCGAACGTCAAAATCCGCGGCAACGCCTATCAGGTGTACGAGCGTTATCTGACGCTGGCACGTGAGGCGCAGTCATCGGGCGACCGGATCGCGGCTGAGAATTTTTATCAGCACGCGGAGCATTATTTCCGCGTGCTGAACGCGAACGGCGAAGCCCGCCTGCAGCAGCAACAGCAGCAGATGATGCCGGCCGATGGCGAGCAGCCGGCAATCGAGGGCGACGGCGAGCAGCCGGAGGAGGCGCATTTCATCGAGATGCAGCCGGCCCCGCAGCCGCCTCCACCGCCACCGATGGACGAGGATCAGCTGCCGTCGTTCATCACCGGCAGGCCGGATTAACGAAGCACCGTCATTCCGGGGCCGGCGAAGCCGGAGCCCGGAACCTATGAACGCCAGCCTGAACCCGGTTCGCATGGGCCGGTTTCATGGGTTCCGCTTTTCGCGGGAATGGAGGCGACCGATCGCTCGATTGACCGAAATCAATGAGTAAATCGGGCGAGTTCCTAGGGTTGAGCGGCCTCACGGCCGCCCCCATATCTTCGGGCGAAGGGCCGTTGGACCTGCCTGAAGGGGGGTCGGGGCGGTCGGTTCATCGGAGACAAAGCCCATGGAACTCGAAAAATATACCGAGCGGTCAAAGGGATTTATCCAGGCCGCCCAGAATTTGGCGTTGCGCAGCGGGCATCAGCGCCTCACGCCGGAACATCTGCTCAAAATTCTGCTCGACGACAAGGAAGGCCTTTGCGCCAACCTGATCAACGCCGCGGGCGGCGACGCCAAGGCGGCGCTGCAAACGGTCGAAACCGAGCTCAATCGTCAGCCGAAGGTCGAGGGCAGCGGCGCGGGCCAAGTCTATATGAGCCCCGAGCTGGCGCGCGCTTTCGAGCAGGCGGAGACGATCGCCGAGAAGGCTGGCGACAGTTTTGTCACCGTCGAGCGCATGCTGCTGGCGATGGCGATGGCCAAGGAGACCGCCGCCGGGAAGGCGCTCGCCGCGGCGGCGGTGACGCCGCAAAACCTCAACGCGGCGATCGAGCAGGTGCGCAAGGGCCGCAAGGCCGACAGCGCCTCGGCCGAGGAAGGCTACGACGCGTTGAAGAAATACGCGCGTGACCTCACGGCTGTGGCGCGCGAGGGCAAGCTCGATCCCGTTATCGGCCGGGACGAGGAAATCCGCCGCACGATCCAGGTGTTGTCGCGTCGCACCAAGAACAACCCGGTGCTGATCGGCGAGCCGGGCGTTGGCAAGACCGCTATCGTCGAGGGGCTGGCGCTGCGCATCGTCAACGGCGACGTGCCGGAGAGCCTCAAGGACAAGCGCCTGCTGTCGCTCGATCTGGGCTCGCTGGTCGCCGGAGCGAAATATCGCGGCGAGTTCGAGGAGCGGCTCAAGGCCGTGCTGCAAGAGATCACCGCGGCGGCGGGCGAGATCATCGTCTTTATCGACGAGCTGCACACGCTGGTCGGCGCCGGCAAGGCGGAAGGCGCGATGGACGCCTCCAATATGCTGAAGCCCGCCCTGGCACGCGGCGAACTGCACTGCGTCGGCGCGACGACGCTCGACGAATACCGCAAGCATATCGAGAAGGATGCGGCGCTGGCACGGCGCTTTCAGCCCGTCTTCGTCAACGAGCCGTCGGTCGAGGACACGATCTCGATCCTGCGCGGCATCAAGGAAAAATACGAGCTGCACCACGGCGTGCGCATCACCGACGCGGCGATCGTCGCGGCGGCAACGCTGTCGAACCGCTACATCACCGACCGCTTCCTGCCGGACAAGGCGATCGACCTGATGGACGAGGCCGGATCGCGGCTGCGCATGGTGGTCGATTCGAAGCCGGAGGAAATCGATGAACTCGACCGCCGCATCGTCCAGCTCAAGATTGAGCGCGAGGCGCTGAAAAAGGAAAACGACGCTGCCTCGAAGGACCGCCTCACCAAGCTCGCCAAGGAGCTGGAGGATCTGGAGGAGGAATCGGAGGCGCTGACCGCCGAGTGGCAGGCCGAAAAGGGTAAGCTCGCCGACGCGCAAAAACTCAAGGAGCAGCTCGATCAGTCGCGCGCCGAGTTGGAGATCGTCCAGCGCGCCGGCAATTGGAGCCGCGCCGGCGAACTGACCTACGGCGTCATTCCCGAGCTCGAGCGCAAGATCGCCGAGGCTGAAGGCTCCGGCAAAGGCATGCTGCAGGAGGCGGTGAAGCCCGAACATATCGCAGCGGTGGTGTCGCGCTGGACGGGCATACCCGTCGACAAGATGCTCGAAGGCGAGCGCGAAAAGCTGCTGCAGATGGAGCTGAATTTGCGCCGCCGGGTGGTTGGCCAGGAAGAGGCCGTCGTTGCGGTGTCGAATGCGATCCGCCGCGCCCGCGCTGGTCTGCAGGACCCGAACCGGCCGATCGGCTCGTTCCTGTTCCTGGGGCCCACCGGCGTCGGCAAGACCGAGCTGACCAAGGCGCTCGCCGAGTTCCTGTTTGACGACGAGAGCGCGATGGTGCGCATCGACATGTCGGAATACATGGAGAAGCACACGGTCTCGCGCCTGATCGGCGCGCCGCCGGGCTATGTCGGCTATGATGAAGGCGGCTCGCTGACCGAGGCCGTGCGACGCCGGCCGTATCAGGTGATCCTGTTCGATGAGGTCGAAAAGGCGCATCCGGATGTGTTCAATGTGTTGCTCCAAGTCCTCGATGACGGTCGGCTGACCGATGGGCAGGGGCGCACGGTCGATTTCCGCAACACGCTGATCGTCCTGACCTCGAATCTCGGTAGCGAAGCCATCGCCAACCTGCCGGACGATGCCGATATCGAAAAGGCGCGGCCGGCGGTGATGGAAGCGGTGCGCCACGCGTTCCGGCCGGAATTCCTCAACCGGCTCGACGAGATCCTGCTGTTCCGCCGACTGTCGCGCGACGACATGACGGGGATCGTCGCAATCCAGCTGCAGCGGCTGCGCAAGCTGCTCGAGGATCGCAAGATCGCGCTTGATCTCGACGCCAAGGCCGACGAATGGCTGGGCAAGGCCGGTTACGACCCGGTCTACGGCGCTCGGCCGTTGAAACGAGTGATCCAGCGCGAACTGCAAAATCCGCTGGCGCAGCGTATCCTCGAAGGCCGCATTCCCGATGGCGCGCTGGTCAAGGTCACCGCAAGCCCGCTTGGTTTGGTGATCGGCGAGAGCGAACCGCAGGCTGAGGCGGCGGAATAATCTCAGGGCAAAGAAAAAGGGGCGCGGGCTAGCCCGCGCTCAACCTCTATAGAGGTTGAGCATTTCTCAGCGGCTGAGCGCGCGCACCATCTCTGCCGCCGCAGCGCCGATGCGCGCGACCGCCAGGACATCGACCGCATGCGGCCAGCGGTCTTGCGGCAGGTGGAAGAGCGGGTTGGTGCCGACGAGCGTCAAATAGCGGCCACCGGCTTTGTGGATGTCGCGCGTCTCGCCGCTTGGCACCAGGGTCGGCGGCGGGATGTCGTCGGGCGGCTGAGCGGCGTCGGTTAACGCGGCGAGGCCCAACCGCCGCAGGTCGTCGGCGTTCGACACCAGCGATAGCCAGCCGCCGAAAGCGCCGAGATTGGCGCCGTAATGGATCCATTCGGCGGCACCGGGTTGGCCCCATCCGGGACGCCGTGCGAGAAACTCGTCGAGCCCGAGATGGCCAAGCTCGTGTCCGGTATTGGCGGTGAAGACGACATCCCGTCTCGGTGGCTCGGCGATAAGCGCGCGCAGGCTCTCGAGCCAGCAGACCAGCCCACCGCCGCGCTCGGCGGTCGATTGCCACCATGAGCTGCGCGGCGTCATCACCACAAGCGGTGGCTTGCCGGTATTTGTGCCGGCAAGAGTGATGACGATGTTGACCGCCCGTGCTCTCGTTTGTTGGCTGTGCGCGACGAGCTGCGCCGAAACGCCGACGCGGGAGGCGGCGAGCACGACATCGCGCGCCTCGCTCGATACATGGATCGCCGGCGTCCCGTAACGCTGGCGGAAATCCTCGGCGTTGATCAGGCCCAGACCCGGCGCGTCGCCCTGGCAGACGACGACCAGCGCTTTGCGGTCTCCGGCGCGGCGCAGACGCTGGAATGCGCCCGTATAAACCGCGCGCGGCGACAGCTCGGCAACGGCGATATCGCGGCCGAGTGTGCCGGTGACGCCCGCCGCATCGGTCGGCGGTGCATCGAATACCGGTACCCCTTCGATCCGCCGGCCGGCGATGTCGAGATGACAGGCGATCGGGTCGAGACGATCAAAGGTGAAGTCCTCGACCGTCACGGCGGCGCCGAGTGCCGTCGCCTCCGCCGCCAGCCATTCGCCGCCGGCTGCGTCGCCCGCGGTGCCGGTGCGATGGGTGCCTTGAGCGTCCCAAGCCTGGAGCCAAGCGGACGCGCGAATTTCTGCCTCTGTCATGCCACCGCACGATAAAAGATGATCCAACCCATTAGCCAGGGAGGAGCGGCCCGATGATCTGTGATGTCCATGCGCATTATATCCCGCAAAAATTCGGCGACTTCATGGGCGATCGCTGGGGGCCGCGAGTCGGCCCGGCCGTTCAGGTCAAGCAAGGCATCGCCAAGCACCCGGTATCCGATTCGATCGCCGATATCGTCGGGCGACTCGAATTGATGGACGCCGCGGGGGTGGAGAAACAGGTTCTGTCGCCGCATCGGCCGCCCTACCTGCCCGACGAGAAGGAAGGCGTCGCGGCGATCCACCTGCTCAATGACGGCTATGCCGAGCTGGCGCATAAGCACCGCGACCGCATTTCGTCCTATGTGATGCTGCCGTTGCCGCATATCGACGCCAGCCTGAAGGAGATGGAGCGCGGGCTCGACCAGCTCGGCTGCGTCGGCGTCAACATGCATGTGACTTGTTTTAACCGCTCGGTCGCCGAGACCGAGTTCGAGCCGATCTATGCCGAGTTGAACCGGCGCGGCGCGATCCTCTTCGTCCACCCCTCGACCAATGGGGCCTGCACGCCGCTCATCAACGACTATCGCTTTACCGCCGCGGTTGGCACCTCGATCGAGGATGCGTGCTTTGTGCTGCACATGATCGCCAAGCAGATCCCGCATCGCTACCCGAACATCCGCTTTATCGTGCCGCATCTCGGTGGGCCGATCCCGATGCTGCTGCACCGTCTCGATGCCCAGGGCCAGAACGCCGGACATCACCCCGACCTTGCCGAGGCGCCCTCGGTCACCGCGAAGAAATTCTGGTACGACACGGTGTGCTACGGCTCGAAAGCGGCGTTCTGTTGCGCGCTCGAAGCCTTTGGCGAGGACAAGCTCGTCACCGGCAGCGACTACCCGGTGCTGCAGGATTACGAGAGCTACACCGAGACTTTCGCCTATATCGAGCGGCTCGGCCTGCCGAAATCGGTGACCGACAAGGTGCTGCACCACAACGCGCAAAAGCTGTTCGGTTTCAAGCACTAGGTGTGGAAGCTATGAAGGTTGTTCATCCGGGGACCTTCAGGGCTGCAGTTGGTCGGTGTCGCAACCACAGCTTTCCAAGCCTACCCCGGATGAACAACCTTCATAGCTTCCACACCTAAGCTGGTTCTGGTCGACGAGTTGGCCCATACCAATGCGCCGGGCAGCCGTCACCCGAAACGCTATCTCGATGTCGAGGAGTTACTCGACGCCGGGATCGACGTCTTCACCACGCTCAACATCCAGCATCTCGAAAGCCTCAACGACGTCGTCGCCAAGATCACCCGCATCCGGGTCCGCGAGACCGTGCCTGATTCGATCATCGACCGGACGGATGACGTAGAGGTTGTGGACTTAACGCCTGAAGATCTCATCCAGCGTCTGAAGGAGGGCAAGGTCTACGTGCCGGCCCAGGCCGAGCGGGCGGTACGCCATTACTTTCAACCCGGCAACTTGACCGCGCTCCGCGAACTGGCGCTGCGCCGTACTGCGCAACGGGTCGACGAGCAAATGGTCGACTATATGCGCGCCCATGCGATCTCCGGCCCGTGGGCAGCCGGCGAGCGCGTCCTCGTCGGCGTCAACGAAGACCCGGCCTGCCCGGTGCTGGTGCGCTATGCCCGACTGATCGCAGATCGCCTGCGCGCACCGTGGACCGCCATCCATATCGAGACATCGCGCACCCATCGTCTCAGCGAGGCGGCACGCGACCGCATCTCCGAATGCCAACGCCTGGCGCAGCAGCTTGGCGGCGAGGCCGTCACCGTCCCTGCTGCCGATGTGCCCCAAGGCCTCATCGACTACGCGCATGACAATAATTTCACCCATGTTGTCATTGCCAAATCACGGCGCTCGCGCTGGTCCGAGTTCTGGCACGGCTCAAACACGCACCGCCTCATTCGCCGCGCCGGCGACCTCCACGTCCATGTCATTGCCGAGCCGCAGCGACAACCCCATGGCGGTGCGCCCGCCGAGATCGGCGAAACGGTCGCCGCCCGCCCACAGGCTTTTGACGTCAACCCTTACATCGGCAGCCTGGCGATGGTCGCCGTCGCCCTGTTTTCGGGCGTCGCCATGCAGCATTGGCTTGGGTTGCAGAATATCGCGCTGGTTTTCCTCACCGCGGTGCTCGGCAGCGCCATCGCGTATGGTCTTCTGCCCTCGCTCTTCGCCTGCCTGGCGAGCGTCCTGGGGTACAATTTCTTCTTCTTGCCGCCGCTACACACTTTCACGATCGCCAGGCCGGAAAACGTCGTGGCGCTGTTCTTTTTCGCCGTTGTCGCAGTGATCGCCAGCAATCTTGCGGCGCGCGTCCGTGCCCAGGCGGTAGCCGCGCGGCAGCGTGCCAAGACGACCGAGGACCTTTACCAATTCAGCCGCAAGCTCGCGGCGGTGGTGACACTCGACGAACTGCTCTGGGCAACCGCCTATCAGATCGCGCTGATGCTCAAGGTTCGCGTCGTGCTGTTACTGCCCGAGGGTGACAGCATCGCGGTGCGCGCCGGCTATCCCCCCGAGGATATGCTCGACGAGGCCGATCTCGCGGCGGCGAAATGGTGCTGGCAAAACAACCGTCCGGCGGGGCGCGACGCAGATACGTTGCCCGGTGCGCGGCGTCTCTTCCTACCGGTCCGCACCGGGCGCGGCGCGGTCGGCGTCGTCGGCATCGACAGCGACAATTCCGGTCCGTTGCTGACACCCGACCAGCGCCGGCTAATCGACGCGCTTTTGGACCAAACCGCTCTGGCAATCGAACGCATTAACCTCGCCGAGGATCTTGACCGCGCCAAGATCGCCGCGGAGACCGACCGGCTGCGCTCGGCGCTGATGACGTCGCTGTCGCATGATTTGCGCACGCCGCTCGCCTCGATCCTCGGCTCGGTGACCAGCCTCGACACATATGGCGCGCGGCTCGACGACGCGGCGAAGAAGGAGCTGACCGGTACGATCCGCGATGAGGCCGAGCGGCTGAATCGCTTTATCACCAATCTGCTCGACATGACGCGGCTTGAATCGGGCGCAGTCGAGCCGCAACTTGCCGCCAGCGACCTCGCCGAACTCGTCGCCAGCGCGCTCGAACGCGCCGGCAAGATTCTCGCTGCGCATCATGTCGAGATCGATCTGCCAGCCGATCTGCCGCCCCTGAAGCTCGACCCCGTGCTGTTCGAGCAGGTATTGTTCAACTTGCTCGACAACGCGGCGAAATACGCCCCTGCCGGGTCGCTGATCCGCATCGTCGCTCGCCCCGCCGCCACCAATGTATGCGTCACGGTGACCGATGAGGGGCCGGGCGTCGTCCCCGCCGACCTCGAACGGATCTTTGATAAGTTCTACCGCGTGCGCGCACAAGACCGGCAGCGCGCTGGAACCGGGCTCGGCCTAGCTATCTGTCGCGGCTTTATCGAGGCGATGGGCGGATCGATCGCCGCCGAAAACCGCCGCGATCGCACGGGCGCGATCTTCACGCTGACCATTCCGATATCGGTGGTGGTGCGGCAGCCTAGCACCGAGGCGGCGACGAGCATCCGCCGCGCCGCCGCGGATGCTCGTCGTCGATGATGAGCCGGCGATCCGCCGCTTTTTGCGTACCAGCTTGCGCGCCGAGGGTTATGACCTCGTCGAGGCTGAGACCGGGGAGGTGGCGATCGCCGAAATCTGCCGTCGCGAGCCCGAGTTGGTGCTGCTCGATCTGGGGCTGCCCGGTATCGATGGGCTTGAGGTGATCCGCCGCGTGCGCGGCGCCGGTTCGGCGGTGCCCATCATCGTGCTGACCAGCCGCGCTGACGAGGCCGGCAAGGTCGAGGCGCTCGACCTAGGCGCCGACGACTACGTCACCAAACCGTTTGGGATGGAAGGACTGCTGGCGCGCATACGTGCTGCATTGCGCCACCGGCTGCAGCAGGAAGGCGAGCGGCCGATCTTCCGCACCAGGTCGACCTTTCGGTCGACCTGGTGCGCCGCATCGTCACCGTGCGCGGCTCCGAGGTGAAGCTGTCGCCGCGCGAATACGATCTGCTGCGCGTCCTCATCCAGCACGCTGGCAAGGTGTTGACCCACCGCATGCTGCTCAAGGAGGTGTGGGGTGTTGAAGGCGATGTGCAGTACCTGCGCATCTACATCCGCCAACTGCGCCAAAAGATCGAACCCGACCCCGAGCGGCCGACCCGTATCCTCACCGAAACCGGCGTTGGCTATCGCCTGCGCAGCGCTGACTGATGCTGCCGTGATGGGTCTATTGGTCGCTTTGTCCTAAATTCGTAGCGATGCCAGCCTTGTCCAAACGTGGTTCGATCGCAGCCGCGATATCGTTTGCCAGCAGCTTTGCCCGGGCCTGATCGGGAGGAGGCAGGAGAGCAGCCATCTCAACCACTCGCTGTTGCGCTGTTTGGTTACCACTTGCAGCCGCGGTGAGATACCAAGCGTACGCATTGACAGGATCGCCAGGAATGCCGCCGCCCTTATCATAGATGGCGGCGAGATTGACCATCGCTTGGACAACCCCCTGCATTGCTGCCCGCCGATACCAGAACGCCGCTCTGGTAACGTCCTGGCCAACCCCCAGCCCGCGGGCATAGAACACCGCCAAATTATATTCGGCGAGGGGATATCCCCCTTCTGCGGCTTGTAGATACCAGTCTGCAGCTTTGGCGACGTTTATCGGTACACCGCGACCGTGTTCATAAAGGACGCCCATATCAAACTGCGCCCTCGCGATGCCGTGACCCGCTGCCGCTTGGAACCACCTTGCGGCAGACTCATAATTCAGCTCGACCTCCTCACCTTTGGCGTAACGAACCCCGAGTTGAAACTCGGCCTCGGGATTGCCCGCCTGAGCCTCTCGACGAAGCTCCTCGATGCTCGGTATCGGATCGGGTTCTTTTGCCGTATCAGCCCCGGAGAACCTGTTGGTCGCAAACGGGTGCGCTAAAGATTTCACTTCCGCCGAATTAACAGCCCCCAACACGGCGAAGATGACCAAAATGGTTGCCCCGACTGCAGACGCCCAGATTCGTTTAACCCCGATATCAGCACGCAAGATCGCTCTAACTGGCACCGCTGGCAGCCTTGCCGTATCTGCGACGATCGTTACCGGTTCTCGACGCTTTAGCCGCATTTCTCGTGCCTCTGGCGTACGCTATTTTTATTCAAGCTGCTTCGACCGTTCGGCTATTCCGAAAATATCGCCTCTCGATAAAAGAGAAGGGGTTCGGTTTGTCATTAATTTCAAATACTATATAAATGTCAGGCAATTATCTGCGGGCTGGACAACCGGGTGAAGCTTTGTCGAGCGAATCGATTTTGAGCTCAATCGCCTGAGGCGTTAGCGATTTTGCAAGGTCCCAGTTCCAAATTTAGGCGTTGATGATTTACCTGAGGACTGTGACATGAACGACATTGCAATTGAAACCGGGGATAACCAAGTCTGCCGCGCGGAGAACGGCCGTTTTATCGGGTTCTGGCGCGGGCAAATCGTTTCCAAATATGATGGCGGGTTGCGCTACTTCGACAGTGAGGAAGCAGCGCGGAATTTTCTGGCGCACCGCGACGCCGCTGGTAGCAGTATATTGGGTATATCGCGATCAAAAATCGGTTTGAGTGCTTGAGCGCACCACAAATTGACAGTTTATCAGATTAGCCTTGGGCGCGATGACGCAAACTCGCGCCTTTAAGCCGCAGCCGGTGGGCGTTGTGAATGATCCGGTCAATAAGGACCGTGCCGGTCGATCTGCCGATGACCCGAGGCCAATTTTCAAGCGCGCATGAACCCACGATCAGCGTGCTTTGCTTAGAATATCGGCGGTCTAGGATCTCGAAAATCTCAACTCGTTGATCCGCATTAAAGCGTTCTAGACCCCAGTCGTCGAGAATTAGGAGGTCGACGGTCTGCAGCTTGTGCATGCGCTGCGAATACCGTCTGCTGCCGTGAAGGGAAACAAGGTCTGCCATAAGGTGCGGCAGGCGTTCATACCGGACCGATTTGCCGTCTCGACAGGCCTTTTCGCCGAGAGCGCATGCGAGCCAAGTTTTGCCGACACCTGTCGGTCCCTCAATGATGGCATTCTCCTTCTCGTCGATCCACTTACCGACTGCGAGAAGGTGAAATAGTGCGTCATCAAAGCCTCGGACCGCGCTGTAATCAACTTCGGCTATTGACGCGTTGTAGCGCAGATTGGCGTGACGTAACCGCGTCGCCATCTGCCTCTTATTTCGATCGCCAAGCTCATGCTCGATGAGCAGCGATAACTTCTGTTCGAACGAGGTTTCCGTTGAGCCGGCGTCGAGGTCGAACTGCTCGACGGCCTTGGCCATACCGCCCAGCCCCAGTTTACGAAGTTTGTCGGCTAGGGGAACAGGGGTATCGCCTAGACGCCGCACCGTCAAAACGGGCTCGAATAATCTGGGCGATGTCGATGACTCAGAGATATCCGAGGCGTAACCGGCTCCCAAAGCCAGGAACCTAGAAGGGTTAGAAGAAAACGCGTGTCGCAAATTAGCGCTATGTTGTTTCATGTCGTTTGCGGCCTCACCCTATTCAGTTTAGCTCATCAAAAAGGGCCCGCATTTCGGCGGCCGCCTTGCCGTTGGGCTCAAACTCAGTGACGCCTTGGCCGACGGTAATTGCACGCGCATACGCGACAAGATTTGAAACGCCCACCGGCATCAAGCTTACCCCCATGTCCGTGATGGCGCCTTCGGCCTGAGATCGGTCGAGCGTACGTACGGGCACCGAGTTAAGCACGACAGCGGCGGTTTTTCTTCGCAACGTCGTTAATTGGACTGTCGTTGCCAGATACTGCAAATCGATTATTGTGGGTCTGCAAGGAATTAACACGAGATCGGCAAGATCAATTGTCGAAACGAGAATTCCCTCCGCGTGTGCCGCTGTGTCGATGACGACCAATTCGGCCCCTAGCCGTACGATCGATTCAATCGTTTGCGGAAGCCGCGCCGCCATAGCGGAGATGACGGTCGTCGTTTTGCCGGTCACAGCACGCAGGTCTCCCCATTTCGCCGAGGCTTGCTGCGGGTCGACATCAACCACAACAGTCTGCAGTCCCGCTTCCTCGGCTGCTACTGCGAGGTTCAAGCCGACCGTTGTCTTTCCGGTTCCACCCTTCAGACTTGCCATCGCCACAACTAGGGCCATCGTGCTAACCCCGCACCTTTCTCGGACACCCATCGTTTACGAGGTTCCTGGTTAAATAATCTCTAAGTCGGGTTTATTAATCGCCTACTGTTCTTTACATCCGGGCTGCGGCTGATGACCGGTCAAGTGCCCTCTATCATAATGTCCGTTCTCTCATGCCGCTGCTTGTTGGCTAGAGCCCGTCCACCGGCACTACCGACACCCCCGCGCAATGCTATAATTGAAATAATTCGTCTGATCGGAGAGTGGGGATGAGCGAGATCCCGAGCTGGCACATCGTCGGCGAGTGGTTCGACAATTGCAGCTGCGCGGTCCCTTGTCCGTGCACCTTTGCTCAGCCGCCGGACAATGGTTTTTGCGAGTCCGTGCTCTTCTGGCACGTCCACGAGGGCCGCTATGGCGACGTCACGCTCGACAATCTCAGCTTTGTCCGGGTCGGCCGCTGGGAAGGCGATCTATGGGCGCGGCAGGCTATCGGGGTCGGCGGCATGTATATCGACGATCATGCCGATGACGCGCAGATGGCTGCGCTGCCGGCGATCATCGGCGGCCGCGCCGGCGGCTTCCCCGGCTGGGTCAACGAGTGCTTTGCCGGCGGGCGGCAGAGCCGCGGCGTCGAGCGCGCCAAGATCACCTATGAGATCGCCCCCGATCTCGGGCATTGGGGCGTCGAGATCATCGGCAAGGTCAAGGCCTGGGCCAAAGCGATCAGCGGCCCCACCAGCCCGCCCGGCAAATATCCGCAGCTGATCAACGCACCGGGCAGCGAAACCGGACCCGGACCGCAACTCGTGACCTGGGGCAAGGCGACGGTACTCTCGGTCGACGCGCATGGCTTCAAGTTCGACTACACGCTCAATTCGGCCAAGCACATCCCGTTTGACTGGCAAGGGCCCTGACCGGTCCGTTGGGCACGATGACCGCCAACGACGACACGCTTCTAGAGATCGTGTTGCGGCGTGACCGCCAGGCGGTGATCGCCGCGCTCGTCATCGTCGTCGCCCTGTCGTGGATCTGGATCCTGCTCGGCGCGGGCACCGGCATGTCAGTGATGGACATGATCTTCGGGTCTAGCGCGGACGATATGGCGGCCATGATGGCGCCCGCCGTGTGGACGCCCGGCTACGTCGGCATCATGTTCACGATGTGGTGGGTGATGATGGCGGCGATGATGCTGCCGAGCGCGGCACCGATCCTGCTGCTTTTCGCCCGTATCAACCGCAAGGAAAAAACTGCCGGAAAGCCGTTTATTCCCACCGGGATTTTCGCTGCCGGATATCTGGTGGCTTGGGGCGGGTTCAGCGCGGCGGCGACCGGTCTGCAATGGGCATTGGAGCGGCTCGGCCTGCTGTCGCCGATGATGGTGTCGACGAGCTATTGGCTGGGCGGCACGATCCTGCTCGCCGCTGGGGTATGGCAGCTGACCCCAATCAAGGGCATGTGTCTGCGGCATTGCCGCTCGCCTATGGGATTTCTCGTTCAGAGCTGGCGGCCGGGCCGCGCCGGCGCGTTTCGGATGGGGCTGGAGCATGGCAGTTTTTGCCTTGGATGTTGCTGGTTCTTGATGGGCCTACTGTTCTTTGGCGGCATCATGAACCTGTTCTGGATCATCGGCTTGGCCGTGTTTGTCCTGCTGGAGAAGACCGTGCCGATGGGTTCATGGATCGGAAGGTTCGTCGGCATCGGTGTGACCGCGTGGGGCGTGCTGCTCCTCACGACCACCACGCTTACGATTGCTGCGCCCAACGATTATCGCTTTGAGATGGTCGATGCGCCGATCACCACTCCCGGCAAGGCGACAGTGGAGGTGCGCCTGACCCACGCGTCCGACAGCAAGCCGGTTGACGGGGCGACGATCGTCAGGGCGACGACCGATATGGGGCCGGCGGGCATGGCCGAAATGTCCGGCAAGGTGACGCCCCTCGCCTCGGATCAGGCGGGGCTGTTCCGGTTCTCCGTCGAGACCGGCATGGCCGGAAAGTGGGAGCTGGTTCTGACCGCGACGGTGCCGGGGGAAACGGCCCCCGTCTCGGGCAAAGTCCTCTACGACGCCAAATGAGGGCGGCGGGGGACTTATGCGGCCCAGGAAAACGGCGCGAAATGCCCGTTATTGCCCTTGCCTACCATATCCAGGTCGAGGCCGAAGCCCTTGACGTGGGTTGCCTTTGCGCGGGCGAGCGCCAGCCGCCGGTTCGCCGGATGTGCGGTATTGTCGATATAGAGCGGCTCGCCGCTCCGGTTACGTGAGGCGACGCCTTCGATCTCAAACGCGAGAATGTCAGGGATCGAGGCCGAGCGCCTCAACGCGTCGATCTGAACCTCGATCGGCTTGAACGCGACGCCGCGGAAGTCGCTGACGAGGGCCTGCCGGATCAAGGCCGGTGTCCCGCCGGCATCGCCCGCGACGATCGCCGCAAGCGCCGCGCGCTGCGCGTCGTTTGCACTGTCATCGACCACCCCGGCAAAAATCCAGTTGCCGTCGGCCATCACGCGGCCCGAGCGGATCACCAGCGCGAATTTGAGGCCATCCAATTTGGTCTCGCCGAAACTTCCCTCGTCAACGCGGAACACCATGACCGCCGTGCAGTGATCATGCGTCGCTGCCTCCTGTGGGTTGGTGTAGATGCACGGGCAGAGATAATCGCAGTTGCAGCTCTCCATATACTCGCCGCGCAGCGACCATGTTGATTCCGCCATCGTGGACTCCCTTCGTTTCTCGTCCGCCCGTGCGATTCAGGTTTGCGCCCGGCCTCCGTGCTAGTTGGCTGCGGCGGCCAGTGGTCGTGCCGCCGCCGCGGGCCGGTTGGTGTTCAGGAAAGAGTGTACATGGCGGAGCGCGATTTGGATCTGCCGCGGGTTCATCTTCCACGGATAAAGGCTGACCTGCGCATTCGGCGCGAGATACGCGCTCTCCAGCGCGACGGCATAGGGGTGTCCGAGAACATCATCCGGCAGGATCAGGAGCGGCGTCTGGCAGTTTCGTACAAAATCGCGCGTTACCGTGTAGACAAAATCAGCCCGCTCACCGCGATACATGTTCGTCAAGAATGCGTCGACCTGCGCCATCGTGATATCGGGCCGCCGTTCGCACAGCTCCGGACCCCAGCCTTTCATGTTGTTGTTATAGGAGAGCTCGGGCATCTCGTGACGATAACCGCTCGGCTGCACGGGCACGGCAGCGACGACCCGATCACCAGCCCGCTTCAGCAGGTTCCAGATGAACGGGCCGCCAATGCAAAAGCCCATCACCATGAACCGGTCGATGCCGAGATGGTCCATGAGGCCGATATGGTCATCGGTATAAGCATCCCACGCCCGACCGGTTTCGAGTGGTCCCGTCGATTCTCCGCCCTTGGCGTTGCGCAAATCGGCGGCGACCACCCGGAACTCTTTGCTGAACTCGACGAGCGGGTTGAACGGATGGGTCTTGAGCCCCTCGATCGTCGAGTTGAGCCCGCCACCCGGAATGACCAGCAGCGGAAAGCCGGAACCGGCTTCTTCGTAATGGATGCGAACTTGGCCTTTCTCATAGAACGGCATGCCAACGTCCTCCTTGTTGCAGGCACACAGTATAGGTGCATTTACGGCGGATCGCACTCGCCGGCGCATCCACCTTTTTAGCCCGATGGCAGCGTATTCCGACTGCCGTTCGGACACCGACCCATTTGCCTCCAAGGGCCCCACCTTGCGGCAGTCGGAGTGTTTTGAGCCGGGGGCGAATAGGCGTCATTGTTGCGGCAGGTCAGGAGCAGGTTTGTTGGCCCAAGGTGCCAGAGGCTCCTATCCGACACCGCGACACCTATCTCGCGCCCGCGCCGCGAAGAAACAGGGTGCTTCGGGAAGCGAGGCCTCGAACGACGCACAGACTGCGATCCAGCTATATCGTCGGCCGCGCGCCGAACCCTTGGCTGCCGTCGTCTTCTGCTGCTGCGATGGCAATATCGGCGACAACAGCGGCGCGCGGGCCTTGGCGGCAAGCATCGATCAGCGCGGCGATGGCGGCTTCGCTGCCGGTAGCCTGCAATTCGACGCTGCCATCCGCGCGGTTGCGGACCCATCCGGCGACGCCGAGCGCCGTTGCGGTGCGCTCGGCCCAGATGCGATAGCCGACGCCCTGCACGCGGCCGGTGATGGTGAGCCGCACGCTCCGCATCAGGCGAATTCCAGAATGACCTGGTCGACCGCGAGCGAGTCGCCCGGCTTGGCGCGCAATTTGGCGATGGTGCCGTCGCGCTCGGCGCGCAGCACGTTTTCCATCTTCATCGCCTCGACGATGGCGAGCGCCTCTCCGGCTTTGACTTCCTGCCCCTCCTCGACCACCAGGGCCGAGAGCAGGCCCGGCATAGGCGACGCTACCAGCCGCGAGGTATCGGCCGCGATCTTTGGCGGCATCATCTGCAGCAGCGCGGCGGCCCGTCTGTGGAGCACCTGGGCGCGGCGCGTCACGCCGCCTTGCAGCAGGCGAAACGCGCGGCCGGGCAGCCGGTCCATCTGCACCGTCGCGACGCGGTCGTCGAAGTGCAGATGCAGGAGCTTATCGGCGGGTCGCCAATCGCTCGCAACGAACCAGGCCTGACTGTCGTATCCGACAGCATAGCGGTCCGTTTCCGGTTGGAGAGAAACATCATGCGCCGTGCCGTCGAGCAACACGCTGACCTCATCTTCTATCGGGCCGCCCTCGATCTCCGCCAGCCGCCGGTCGGCCAGCGCGGCGGCGACCAGCAGGACCTCGTCGGCGGCGCTGAACTCAGGCGGCGAGCCGAACCCGTCAGGGAACTCCTCTGCGATGAAATCGGTCGACAGCCGCCCGTCGGCGAAGCGCGGCTTGCCGATGATCGCCGCGAGAAAGGCGATGTTGTGGCGCAGCCCGGCGACGTAGAACCCGTCGAGCGCGTCACCCAGCCGGGCGGTCGCCTGCACGCGGTCGGCGCCGTAAGCGCAGAGCTTGGCGATCATCGGGTCGTAATAAATCGAGATTTCGGCGCCCTCGCCAACGCCGGTATCGTTGCGAATGCCCTCGCCGGACGGCGGGATGTAGCGCACCAGCCGGCCGATCGACGGCAGGAAGTTGCGCGTCGGGTCTTCGGCATAGACGCGCGCCTCGATCGCCCAACCGGTCTGCTTCACGTCCTCCTGGCGGAAGGGCAGCTTCTCACCGGCGGCGACGCGGATCATCAGCTCGACGAGATCGAGCCCGGTCACCATCTCGGTCACGGGGTGCTCGACCTGGAGTCGCGTATTCATTTCGAGGAAGTAGAAGTTCTTGTTGCGGTCGACGATGAACTCGACCGTCCCGGCCGAACGGTAATTGACCGCCTTGGCCAGCGCCACCGCCTCGGCGCCCATCGCCGCGCGCGTGGCGGCATCGAGAAACGGGCTTGGGCATTCCTCGATGACCTTCTGATGCCGGCGTTGGATCGAGCATTCACGCTCGCCGAGATGGACGACATGGCCGTGCGCATCGCCCAGCACCTGGATTTCGATGTGGCGCGGCTCCTCGATGTATTTTTCGAGAAACACGCGGTCGTCGCCAAAGCTCGACCGCGCCTCGTTCCGCGCCGATGAGAAACCTTCATACAGCTCGGCGTCGTCATGGGCGATGCGCATACCCTTGCCGCCGCCCCCGGCCGAGGCCTTGATCATCACCGGATAGCCGATCTCGCGCGCGATATTGGCGGCCTCGCCGGTGTTTTCGATGACGCCGAGAAAACCGGGCACGGTCGTTACCCCGGCTGCCGCCGCGAGCTTTTTCGACTCGATCTTGTCGCCCATCGCCGCGATCGCCTCGGGCGTCGGGCCGATAAACGCGATGCCTTTTGCGGCCAACGCCTCGGCGAAGGCCGGCCGCTCTGAGAGAAACCCATAGCCCGGATGCACGGCCTCGGCGCCGGTCTGCTTGCACGCCGCGACGATCTTGTCGATCCTTAGATAGCTTTCGGCGGCCGGCGGCGGGCCGATCAGCACGGCTTCGTCGGCCATCCGCACATGCAGCGCATCGGCATCGGCCTCGGAATAGACCGCGACCGTGGCGATGCCCATGCGCTTGGCGGTGCGGATCACCCGGCAGGCGATCTCGCCGCGATTGGCGATGAGGATTTTGGAAAACACCGTCACACCCAATCGTCATGTCCGGGCTTGTCCCGGCCATCCACGAAGGCGTTGCCGTGTCGCAGACGGCATTTCAGTATCGAAGAATGGAAACCGCTGCTTGGGTCTACATTCTCACCAACCGTCCAAACGGCATTCTTTACGTTGGTGTCACAAGCAATCTTGCTCGTCGTGTTTGGGAGCACCGCGAAGGTATCGTGGAAAGCTTCACCAAGCGGTACGGCCTCAAAAGGCTCGTTTATGTCGAGCGGCATGCCAACATTTTGACTGCGATCCAACGCGAAAAGAATATGAAGCACTGGTCGCGCACTTGGAAAGTACACCTCATTCTCGCTTCGAATCCCAATTGGGACGACCTGTACGACCAGATTGTCTGAAACGTGGATGGCCGGGACAAACCCGGCCATGACGATGGGGGTAGGCGAAGCGGCCGTCATCACAGCGGGATGTTATCGTGCTTCTTCCAGGGGTTGGCGAGTTCTTTGCCGCGCAGCATGTGGAGCGCGCGGCAGAGTCGGCGACGCGTAGTGGCCGGCTGGATCACGTCGTCGATAAAGCCGCGGCTCGCGGCGACAAACGGATTGGCGAATTTCTCGCGATACTCCTCGGTCCGCGCCTCGATCGCCGCGGCGTCGCCGAGATCGGCGCGGAAAATGATCTCGACGGCGCCTTTCGGCCCCATGACCGCGATCTCGGCCGAGGGCCAGGCGAAATTGACATCGCCGCGCAGATGCTTTGACGACATCACGTCATAGGCGCCGCCATACGCCTTGCGGGTGATGAGCGTGACCTTGGGCACTGTCGCTTCGGCGAAGGCGTAGAGCAGCTTCGCGCCGTGCTTGATGATCGCCCCGTATTCCTGCGCGGTGCCCGGCAGAAACCCCGGCACGTCGACAAAAGTGACGATCGGGATGTTGAAGCAGTCGCAAAAACGCACGAACCGCGCGGCCTTGCGGGCGCTGTCGATGTCGAGACAGCCGGCGAGCACCATCGGCTGGTTGGCGACGATGCCGATCGTTGCACCCTCCATACGCGCGAAGCCGATGATGATGTTGCCGGCATAATTCGGCTGCAGCTCAAAGAAATCGCCGTCATCGACAACCTTCTCGATCAATTCCTTGATGTCGTACGGCTTGTTGGGGTTAGCCGGGATCAGCGTGTCGAGCGACGGCTCGTCGCGATCGCGCGGATCGGTAAAGGCGCGCGGTGGCCTTGGCGCGCGGTTCGATGCCGGCAGGAAATCGATAAAGCGGCGCAATTCGATCAGCGCCTCGACATCGTTCTCGAACGCCAGGTCGGCGACGCCGGACTTTGTGGTGTGGGTAACCGCACCGCCCAGCTCCTCCTGCGTCACCGTCTCCATCGTCACGGTCTTCACCACCTCCGGCCCGGTAACGAACATGTAGGACGAGTCCTTCACCATGAAGATGAAGTCGGTCATCGCCGGCGAGTACACGGCGCCGCCGGCACAGGGTCCCATGATCAAGGAGATTTGCGGCACCACGCCCGAGGCAAGCACATTGCGCTCGAACACCTCGGCATAACCAGCCAGCGAGGCGACGCCTTCTTGGATGCGCGCACCGCCGGAATCGTTAAGGCCGATGACCGGCGCGCCGACCCGCATCGCCTGGTCCATGATCTTGCAGATCTTCTCGGCATGCGCCTCGCTGAGCGAACCGCCGAACACGGTGAAATCCTGACTGAAGACAAAGACCAGCCGGCCGTTTATCTCGCCATAGCCGGTGACGACGCCGTCGCCCGGCACGGTCTGGTCGCCGATGCCGAAATCATGGCTGCGGTGCTCGACGAACATGTCCCATTCCTCGAACGAGCCGGGATCGAGCAGGATGTCGAGCCGCTCGCGCGCGGTGAGCTTGCCCTTGGCGTGCTGCGCATCGATGCGGCGCTTGCCGCCGCCAAGCCGCGCCGCCGCGCGCTTTTCTTCCAGCCGTTTGAGGATGTCGCTCATCGCGTCCCGCGAGATTTACACCCTCGCGGGATAGCATCAACCAGGCGGGATGGCCAGCGGGCCGCGTTCTAGCGGCCTGCGCCGTTCAGGCGTGCATGCGGGAGATTTCGAGGAGCACGTTCGCCTCCAGCTCCTTCTCGTCGAGGCGGTGCTTGACGAGATCGCCGATGCTGATGATGCCCTTCAGCTCGTCGCCATCGATCACCGGCAGGTGGCGAAACCGGGCGAGGGTCATCGTCGCGAGAGCGGCATCGATGCGTTCCGACGAGCGGCAGCTCATGATCGGCGAGGTCATCAGCTGGCCGACTTCGTAGCCGAGAACCGCCGCGCCGTCCCGCGCACTGGCTCGAATAAAATCTCGCTCCGAAAAGATGCCGACCGGCTTCATCCACCGGTCTTCCACAATTACGGCGCCGATGCGGTGTTCCGCCAATTTACGAACGGCGAACTCGACCGTGTCTTCGGGATGGACCCGCACGACATGATGACCCTTGGTGCGTAAAACATCGGAGATAAACATGACTGCCTCCTGCGCTGCGGAGCGCGGCTCCCGGGAAGCTGTCGCGGGCGTCGTCTGATCGCGAGCGGCACGCTGTTTTGTAGATGGGGTCGACGGCTCGGCGGCCAAGCGATTTTGCTGTGACCGAATGTCCGGGCCGGCGCTTGTCCCTCTGCATTACGCCGGGCAAGATCGCCGAGAACCGAAGGGAGGAAGGCTGATGGCGAAAGGCGAACTTTACGAAAAAGGCATGGCGATGCGGCGGCAGCTGATGGGCGACACCGCGGTCGAGGCGGCCTCGCAAGGCGTCTACGCCGATCCGGTCATGCAGAAATTTCTCGATGTCGCGGTCGAGAACGTCTTTGGCAATCTGTGGACGCGGCCGGGGCTCGACATCAAGACGCGGGCGCTGATCTGCGTGATCTCCGATACCTGCATGGGCCGGGAGCCGGAATTGGCCTTGCATCTCAGGATGGCGCTGCGCCAAGGCTGGACCGAAGAGGAGCTGACCGAGGCGCTGCTGCACCTCTCAGGCTATATCGGCGTGCCGATCATCCGCGAATGCTTGCAGGTCGCGTCCAAGGTTTTCAAGGAGCCGCGCGGTTAGCCGGTGCGGGTCATCGCAGGTCGCCGAACAGGGCGCGCGGGTCTTTGACGCCTGCCTCCTTGAGGCGGTTTTCCAGGCTGTAGAGCCGCCGTGCACAACGCGAACCGTTGGTGAAATCGGCGCCAGCTTCGCAGCCCTCGATCGTCAATTTCACCGTCTCGCCCGCCCGTGCCGCCGCCACTGCCTTGTTGAAGGCGCGAATGCCAGACGGGGTCAGCGCCGGTGCCCGGCCGTCAAAGCGGATCATCAGCCGACCCGTCGTGTCCTCGGGCGCCGGGTTTGCCGCCGCGGTCTGCGTCGCCGAGGGGCCCGCTCGCTGGATCGGGCCGCTGGGTAGTTTCACGGCGGTCGCTTGCGGGGCCTGCTGGCAATTCGGCAGCAGTTGCAGCTCAGCCGCCAACCCGTCGGCGACGCGAATGTCGCCTTTAAGGTTGGTCACCTGATTCGGATCGGGCGTGTTCGACAGCGACAACAGGTACTCGTCATGGGTGACGAGCTGGTTCAGAAACTGGATTTCCTTGGTGGCATTGGGGCTGAGGCAGCTTGCCTGGTAGATCGGATGCTCGCGCACCCATTCGTCGCGATGATCAGCCAGCCAGCCGGGCGACGGCAACTCGCGGGGCGGCGCCGGGTCGGCGGCCAAGTTCGCCCCTTGTGCGAGGGCAGGGGTGCAAAAGGCAACGGGAGCTGACGCCAACACCGCACCGAGCATACTGACAGTGCGGCGGAGCGATGCGCGGAACATGCATTCAATTTTGACGCGAACCGCCCAGCAAGTCGAGAAAGCGTGCAGCGGCAACGATATCCGCGGCGAGAAGGGCGCGTCGCGCGGCCGCTTCGGCGTCTTCGCCCCAGCCTTCAATCTGGAAGGTCTCGTCGAGTTGAGAGGCGGCGAAGGCCGCTTCGGCGTCCAGCCGGCCTTCATACAAGGCGAGCGCGATCACCAGCGAACCACAGGTGGCGGTTGCGGCGTGCAGTGCGGTGAGGCGAAAATCGTCCAGCGCGGCGACAACGTTCGCATAGGTCCTGAGGCTGGCCGGGGATTGCGTCAGCGGCACGATGCCCGCCGTCACCGCCAAACCGGCGTCATACCGGCCCGCGGCCCAATCGATCAGCGGCTGCCATAGCGCTTCCTGTCGTGCCGCGAGCGCCGCGGGCTGGTCGGCGCGATAGCAGACCAGGTCGGTTCCGGCGTAATTGGCGACCTCGGCCGCGATGTCGGGCCGCCGCTCCGCGGTTCGGTCGATGGCGGTGGCGGCGAGCCGCGTCAGCGGCATCGTTTCGGGGCGGATGTCGGGGTCTTGCGCGTCCCACTCGGCGGCGATCGCGGCGGCAAGAGGCCCCGTGGGGACCCGCAACTCGCGCTTCGCCGGCGTCCGCAGCGGCTTGCCGTCGAGCGCGATGCCCCAGCCATCTTCGACCTGACGGAAATCGACTGATTTGTAGACGCGTTTCATGGGGTGAGGTCCAACCCGGCGAACGGGTCTCGGGCGTCGGCGGCAAACCCGAGAAACTCCCACATTCGCCGCATGTGGGGCGGCAGCGGCGCGGTCACGTTGAGCATGAAGCCGGCGGGGTGGGGGATTTCGAGCGCCCGCGCGTGCAGGTGCAACCGATGCGCCGCCGCGCCGCCCAGCGTATGCGCTGCGGCGCCGCCATACTTGCCGTCGCCGAGGACCGGCGTGCCGATTGCCGCGCAATGCGCGCGCAATTGGTGGGTGCGTCCGGTGAGCGGCAACAGCGCCAGCCAGCTGGCGCGATCGCCCGCATTGTCGACAACGGTGTAATAGGTGACCGCGGCCTTGCCGTCGTCATCGGCGCGGACGCGTTCGCGGCCCCCACTAATTCCTTTGGCGCCCGTGCCTTTCGCCAGCGCCAGATCGATCCTGCCTTGGCGCAGCTTGGGGCAGCCGGCGACGATCGCCCAGTAGGTCTTGCGCGTCGTCTTGTCGCGAAAGGCGCGGGTGAAAAAGGCCGCTGCCGCGGCGGTGCGCGCGATCAGCAGCACGCCGCTGGTGTCCTTGTCGAGCCGATGTACCAGCCGCGGCCGCTCGTCGCTACCAAAGCGCAGCCCGTCAAGCATGCCGTCAACGTGGCGCGTCGTGTTGCTGCCGCCTTGCACGGCGAGACCCGGCGGCTTGTTGAGCACGATCGCGTGCTCGTCGCGGTGAAGAACGAGATCGTGGAGGAGCGTCTCGTCCTGCCGCCGCGCGCGCGGCGCTAGCGATTGCGGCGCCGGCGCGTCGCCGAGTGGCGGCACGCGGATCGCCTGGCCGGGTGCTACGCGGTCGCCGGATTTGGCTCGCTTGCCGTCCACCCGCACCTGGCCGGTCCGCAGCAGTTTTTCGAGCCGGCCATGTCCAAGGGCGGGATAATGCCGGCGAAACCAACGGTCGAGCCGGAGTTCACCATCCGCATCACCGACGGTTATGGTCTCCAAGGTGGCCATCTCTTAGAATCTGGGGACTGAGGTGCGTCCTTCGAGGCTTCGCTTCGCGAAGCACCTCAGGATGACGGTTTTTCTCGATGCCATTTCCGAATCCACCTCATCCTCATCCTTGAGGCGCGGGCGTGGCCCGTGTCTCGAAGGAAGCATTGACCTATATGCCAAGTCATTTCGCGGCCTCTGCCGCGCGGCGACGCAACCGGTCCCAATACTCCAGCCGTTTTTTAACCTCGCGTTCAAAGCCGCGTTCGGTCGGATGGTAGAATTCGCGGCGGGCGATGCCGTCGGGGAAATAATTCTGGCCCGAAAATGCCTCCTCGGTGCCGTGGTCGTAGACATAGCCCGCGCCATAGCCGAGATCTCGCATCAGCCGCGTCGGCGCGTTGAGGATGTGCATCGGTGGCATCAGCGAGCCGGTCTCCTTCGCTACGCGTTTGGCCTCGCCAAACGCCGTGTAGGCAGCGTTCGATTTTGGCGCGGTCGCGAGATAGATCGCCAATTGCGCGACCGCCAGCTCGCCCTCTGGCGAACCGAGCCGGTCATAGGCGTCCCACGCGGCCAGCGCCTGCACCAGCGCCTGTGGGTCGGCAAGGCCGATATCCTCGACTGCCGCGCGGGTCAATCGGCGCAGGATGTAGATCGGGTCCTCGCCGCCAGCCAGCATGCGTGCCAGCCAATAGAGCGCTGCGTCGGTGTCCGACCCGCGCAGCGATTTGTGCAGCGCGCTGATGAGATTGTAGTGGCCTTCCTGTGCTTTGTCGTAAAGCGGCGCGCGACGCTGGACGATCTCCGCCAACTCACCCGGACCGAGCAGCCCGCCGGCCGGCAGGCGGTCGATCTCTTCGACGAGGTTCAGCAGAAAGCGGCCATCGCCATCGGCCATCGCCCGGAGCGCTGCGCGCCCGTCTTCCGACAACGGCAGCGCCTTGCCGAGATGGGTTTCGGCGCGCGTCACCAGCGTTTCCAGCTCCGGGTCGCCCAATCGACGCAGCACAAAGACCTGCGCGCGCGACAGCAACGCGCCGTTCAGCTCGAAAGAGGGATTTTCGGTCGTGGCGCCGACGAGGATGACCGTGCCGTCCTCCACATAGGGCAGGAAGGCGTCTTGCTGGGCGCGGTTGAAGCGATGGATCTCGTCGACAAAAAGCAGCGTGCCCTGGCCCATCGCGCGACGCTTCCTTGCCGCGTCGAACACCTTGCGCAGATCGGCAACGCCGGAAAACACCGCCGACAGCGGCTCGAAGGCGAGATCGGTGCCTTCGGCCAAGAGGCGGGCGATCGTCGTCTTGCCGCAGCCGGGCGGCCCCCAAAGGATCATCGACGCCAACTGCTTGCGTGCCACCATGCGGCCGATCGGCCCCTCGGGGCCAAGCAAATGGTCCTGCCCGACGATATCGGCGAGCTTCCGCGGTCGCAGCCGGTCGGCCAGCGGGTGCGGCGCCTGGTTTTCGAACAGGGTGGTCATTGGCCCAGGAATATGGCGCGGGATCGCTGTGAGTGCATCCCCTTCAGCCGCTCCCCGGCGCAAGCCGGGGGCCACTTTTCAGTGCCCGAGACGGTGGGCGCGTGGATCCCGGCTTTCGCCGGGAAGCGAGGAAACAAGAGGTTCACGTTACCGCGTGCATGCCGGCGTCGCCGCGAATACGCCGTCGAACGTGGCGCGCAACGCGGCGTCGACATCCGTCATCGTCGCCTTGACGCCGACCGCGGCCAGCGATGTGACGCCGTGCCCCGAGATGCCGCACGGCACGATCCCGGCGTAATTGGCCAGGTCCGGGTCCACATTGAGCGCGAGGCCGTGATAGGTCACCCAGTGGCGCACGCGCACGCCGATGGCGCCGATCTTTTCCTCGTGCTCACCGCGCGCCACCCATACGCCCACACGGCCCTGGCGCCGCTCGGCCGCGACGCCAAACCGCGCGCAGACCCGGATCATCCACTCTTCGAGCCGCCAGACATGACAGCCGACATCGCGCCCGCGCCGCGTTAAATCGAGCATCACATAGACCACGCGCTGCCCCGGGCCGTGATAGGTGTATTGCCCGCCGCGTCCGGTCTTGAATACCGGCAGCCGACCTGGCTCCAGCAGGTCGGTTTCGACCGCGCTGGTGCCGGCGGTGTAGAGCGGCGGGTGCTCGACCAGCCACACCAGTTCATTTTCCGAGCCGGCATGGACCGCGGCGACCCGCCCCTCCATCGCGGCGATGGCCTCGTCGTACGGCACGAGTGCGTCGGCCGTGCGCCATTCGACGGCAGAATCGCGCTGGTCGGCCAAGGTCTCCATCTGGAAATCCTTCACGGTTGCTATGATATCGTGGATTTGCTAAACGCGCCTCTCCCCGGCCAGGGTTTGGCGCAAACGGGCGGTCGTGGCGGAACTGGTAGACGCGCAGCGTTGAGGTCGCTGTGGGGGAAACTCCGTGGAAGTTCGAGTCTTCTCGACCGCACCATTTCAGATGTAGCGCGCCAAACGCATCCCAAGAGGGAAACGGCATGCGGGTGTTGATCGGGGCGGCGCTGCTGACGGGGGCCTTTGCCGCCACGGCGGCGGCGCAGGGCGTCGGCGGCAAGTATCGTGTCAACGGCACCAATTTCGACGGCTCGTCGTACAAGGGTACGGCGACGATCACCCGCAGCAGCAACTCGACCTGCCGTATTCATTGGGATACCGGGGACACGAGTTCCGACGGCTTCTGCATGCTGGCGAACGACAGTTTGGCCGCGGCCTACAAACTGGGCGACGATGTTGGGCTTGTCCTCTACGAGCTGCAGTCGGATGGGACGCTCAAGGGCTACTGGACGATCGCCGATAAATCGGGCTCCGGCACCGAGATTCTCACGCCCCTTAAATAGCCGGAGTTCCGGCCATGCAAAACAGCCGGTTCGCGACCCTCGACCACGATCTCGGGCCCGAGATCGACATGCTGCGCGCCACGGTGCGCGACTTTACCGACGACATGATCGCGCCGATCGCCGCCGAGATCGACCGCGATGACCGCTTCCCGATCGAGCTGTGGCCGGAGATGGGCGCGCTCGGCCTGCACGGCATCACTGTCGAGGAAGAACTCGGCGGCAGCGGCATGGGTTACCTCGCGCATTGCGTCGCCATGGAGGAGGTGAGCCGCGGCTCGGCCTCGGTCGGCCTCAGCTACGGCGCGCACTCGAACCTGTGCGTCAACCAGATCCGCCGCAACGGCAGCGACGCGCAGCGCCGGAAGTATCTGCCGAAACTGATGTCCGGCGAGCATGTCGGCGCGCTGGCGATGTCGGAGCCCGGCGCCGGCTCGGATGTCGTGTCGATGCGGCTGCGCGCCGACAAGAAAGGCGACCGCTACATCCTCAACGGCAGCAAGTTCTGGATCACCAACGGGCATGTCGCCGACACGCTGGTGGTCTATGCCAAAACCCGGCTGGACGCCGGTGCGCGCGGCATCACCGCCTTTCTGATCGAAAAGGGCATGAAGGGTTTTCGCCCGGCGCAAAAGCTTGACAAGCTTGGCATGCGCGGTTCGCCGACCTCGGAACTGGTGTTCGAGGATTGCGAGGTGCCGGCGGAAAACGTGCTCGGCCAGGTCGACGAGGGCGTGCGCGTGCTGATGAGCGGGCTCGATTACGAGCGCGTGGTGCTCGCGGCCGGGCCACTCGGCATCATGCAGGGGTGCCTCGACGTGGTGATCCCCTACATCCATGACCGCAGGCAGTTCGGCCAACCGATCGGCGAATTCCAGCTGATCCAGGGCAAGGTCGCGGATATGTACACCGCCGCCAGTGCGTGCCGCGCCTATGTCTATGCGGTGGCGCGCGCCTGCGACCGCGGCCAGACCACGCGCAAGGACGCCGCCGGCGCGATCCTCTACGCCGCCGAGACGGCCACAAAGATCGCACTCGACGCGGTGCAGATTTTGGGCGGCAACGGTTACATCAACGACTACCCGACCGGTCGCCTGCTGCGCGACGCCAAGCTCTACGAGATTGGCGCCGGCACCAGCGAAATCCGCCGCATGCTGATCGGCCGGGAGTTGTTCAACGAGACCGCTTGATCATGACCGCACCTGCGTCGACAGGTTCCGTTGGGGAGCAGCTCGCGCAGTTGAGTGACCGTCTGTCGGCTTTACATGACGACACCGTTGCGATGCATGAGGATGTGCGACGCATGATCGCCAGCATGCTCCGCAGCGAGCACATCGCGAACGAGTTGCTGACCGAGCTGGCACACGCGACAGAATGGCTTCGGCGGGAAAACAGGCGGGCGCTGTGCACCTGACCGAAGAGCAGTAAATCCTTCGGCGCGGTAGGGCCTCCGAGTGTGACTCCAAATCGATTGGGGTTGATGTTGATCGATAAGGAAGCGTCTCGTCGTTGGCGTCGCCGCATCCGCGAGGTGCTCAATAACGAGTGGGACCCCATTGGGGTCGCCGATCAAGCGCCGGATGAGTACGACAGCCATGTTGGAAAAGTGGCGGCTATGCTTCGTGAAGGCGCTTCGGACGAAGATTTATTCCGGTATCTGCATTGGGTTGAGACTGTTCACATCGGAATGCCGGGAAACGAAGCGCGGCTATGGGAGGTTATTCGGTCCATTCGCGCCATCGGTTTCATGAACTAGTAGGCAGTGGGCATCATGCGCCTCACGGAAGAACAAGCCCTGTTGCGCGATACGGCGCGCGCTGTCGCGCGAAACCTGCTCGCGTCTGGCGCGGCGGAGCGTGATCGCGAAGCGCGGTTTCCAAAAGAGCAATTGGCGGAACTCGGCAAGCTTGGTTTTATGGGCGCGCTAGTGCCGACGGAATGGGGCGGCGCCGACGCCGACCATGTCGGCTATGCGCTGGCGCTGGAGGAGATCGCGGCCGGCGACGGTGCTATCTCGACGATCCTTTCGGTTCATAATTCAGTCGGTTGCGTGCCGGTTCTTAAGTTCGGCTCGCAGGAACAGAAAGAGCGTTTCCTCCGCCCGATGGCGGCGGGCGAGATGCTGGCCTGCTTCTGCCTCACCGAGCCCGGCGCCGGTTCCGACGCGGGGGCCATCAAGACGCGGGCGGTGCGTCACGGCAATCGCTGGGTGCTCAACGGCACCAAGCAGTTCATCACTTCCGGCTCGACGGCGCAGGTGGCGATCGTCTTCGCGGTCACCGACCCGGCTAGCTGGCGCAAGGGGATCAGCGCCTTTATTGTCCCGACCGATACGGCGGGCTATCGCGTCGCGCGGCTCGAACACAAGCTCGGCCAGCGCGCGTCGGACACCGCACAGCTTGTCTTTGAGGATATGGAGTTAACCCCCGACCTGATGCTGGGTCAGGAAGGCGAGGGCTACCGCATCGCGCTCTCGAACCTGGAAGGCGGGCGCATCGGCATTGCCGCGCAAGCGCTCGGCATGGCGCGCGCGGCCTATGAGGCTGCGCTGGCCTATGCCCAGGAGCGCGAGGCGTTTGGCCAGAAAATCATCGGCCACCAGGCGGTTGCGTTTCGTCTCGCCGACATGGCGACGCAGCTTGCCGCGGCGCGCGGTCTCATCCTCGATGCCGCCGAGCGGCGCGATGCCGGCGAGCCGTGTCTGCAACAGGCGGCGATGGCGAAGCTGTTCGCATCCGAAATGGCCGAGAGCGTCTGCTCCGATGCGATCCAGATTCATGGCGGTTACGGCTATCTCGCCGACTTCCCGGTGGAGCGCATCTATCGCGATGTCCGCGTTTGCCAAATCTATGAAGGCACCAGCGACATCCAGCGTCTGGTGATCGCCCGCGAGCTCGCAAAGGGCTAGCCGCCGGGAACTCGCGGCTCGGCAATTTGTAAATCTACCCAGAGATGCGCGCTGCGTCGGGCTTGGCCCAGCCGCGCGCTTTGCCATCGAAAGGGTAGATTTTGTCCAGCGAAACCCTGCACGAAGACGCCAAGGCCCTGGGGCCCGGCATCATCGACAAGCACCGCGCGATCGCCTCGCTGATGGAGGAATTGGAAGCGGTCGATTGGTACGACCAGCGCGTCGCGGCGAGCGACGACGACGAGCTTAAGGCGATCCTCGCGCATAACCGCGACGAGGAGAAAGAGCACGCCGCGATGGTGCTTGAATGGCTCCGCCGCCGCGACCCGGCGCTTGACGCCAATCTGCGCAAATATTTGTTCAGCGAAGAACCGCTCGCGGCGCTGATCGCCGGGGAAAAGGCCGAGCCGCCGTCACCCGTGGCGCCGGAAGGGCATCTCGGCATCGGCGACCTGCGCGGCGTCAACTCCCGTCAACCCGCCGCCGCCACGCGCCGCGCGGCGAACGAAAGGTAAGGCCCATGAACCATCTGCTGCGCGAACTGGCACCGATTTCGACCGACGCTTGGCAGGAAATCGAGAAGGAATCGGCCCGCACGCTGAAAACAACGCTGGCGGCGCGCCGGCTCGTTGATTTTGTCGGACCGCAAGGCTGGACCGCTTCGGCGGTGGGTACCGGCCGCAGCGACGGGATTGCGTCGCCGACCGACGGCCCAGGGGCGAACAAGGTCCGCGCGCGGCTGCGCAAGGTACTGCCGCTGGTCGAGTTGCGCGTACCGTTCGAGATGAGCCTCGCCGATCTCAACGATATCGAGCGCGGCGCCAAAGACCCCGATACCGACGCGGTCATCGCCGCGGCGCGGGCGATCGCCATCGCCGAGGACCGCGCCGTTTTCCACGGCTACCCGGCGGCGGGGATCCAGGGCATCTGCGAGGCGCAGACCAAGGAGGGAATACACATCGGGGATGATTACGAGCTGTTCCCCGAGGTGGTGACAACCGCGCTCAACCGATTGCGCGACGAGGGCGTCGACGGCCCCTATGCGATTGCGCTTGGCGCCGAGTGCTACAAGGGGCTGACCGAGACGACGCATGGCGGCTATCCGGTGATGGAGCATATCCGCCATCTGGTCGAGGGGCCGCTGGTCTGGGCGCCGGGTCTCGACGGATCGCTGGTGCTGTCGATGCGCGGCGACGATTTCCAGCTGACGGTCGGCGAGGATTTCTCGATCGGCTATCTCGGCCACGACAACGATAAAGTGCGGCTTTATATCGAGGAGACCTTCACCTTCTGGCTCCTGTCGCAGGAGGCGGCGATCCCGCTGGTGCACCGCGCATCGGCGGAAGCCGCAGAGCCGCGGCGGGAAGCGGCGGAGTAGCCGGGGCTACTCTTCCGCCAAAATTTCGGCGAACAGCGCGCGGTCGATATTGCCGCCCGACTGAACCACGGCGACGGTCTTGCCGCGTAGCTTGTCGCGCTCCTGGAGCGCGGCGGCAAAGGGCGCGGCGCCGGCGCCTTCGGCGACATTATGCGTGTCGGAGAAGAGAATGCGGATCGCCGCGCGCATCTCGCCCTCGGACACGGTGACGATGCGGGCGGCATAGCGGCAGATGATGCCGAGCGCGTCAGCGTCCGGCGTCCGCACCGCCAACCCGCCGGCAAAGGTGTTGGCACTGTTGGTGGCGACCGGCTTTCCGGCGGCGATAGACAGCGCGTAGGTCGGCGCGTTCTCGGCGACGACGCCAACGATCTCGGTCTTCAGCCCCAGCGCCTCGCGCGCCGCGATGACACCGCAAATCCCGCTGCCAAGCCCGATCGGCACATAGACGACATCGAGATTGGGAACGGCACGGAACAACTCGATCCCGTAGCTCGCGACCCCGCGCACCAGAAGCGGGTGGAAGGAGCGCACCGGGTGCAGGTTTTCGCGTTCGGCCATCGCAATCGCGTATTCGTAGGCGGCCTGAAAGTCGTGGCCGTGCTCAATGAGTTCGGCGCCAAACGCGCGCATCGCCCGGTTCTTTTCCGGGCTGTTGCCGTGCGGCACGACGATCACCGCCGTTAGACCGAGCCGCGTCGCCGCATGGGCGATACTCTGCCCGTGATTGCCGGTCGTCGCGCTAATAACCCCGGCGATGCCCGGCTGCGCGCGTTTCAGATCATCCAGATAGACAAGTCCGCCGCGAAGTTTGAAGGCGCCGGTCTGAGTGTGGTTTTCATGTTTGACCCATAGCGCCGTGCCGATTCGCTCGGCCAGCAGCGGCCAGCAGTATTGCGGCGTCGGCGGCACGACCCGATGCACCAGCTCGGCCGCTGTTTCAAGCTGGGAAAGGGTGGGGAGGTCCATCAATCCCCCAGAAAACCCATCACCGCCTGCACGAATTTCTCGGGCTGCTCCTCGGCGGGGTGATGGCCGGCGTTCTCGATCAAGCGGAATTCGGCGCTGGGGATGAGTTTGGCGTAGGCGCGGCCGTAATCGGGTGTGACGACGCCGTCCCGGTCGCCCCAGAGCATCAATGTCGGCACGGAAATCCGCCACAGCCACTGCTTGAGCTGCGGGTTGTACATATACGGGTGCCAGGCATAGAGGCAGAGCGCCTCCCAGTTGCGGGCGTGGATGACCAGCTCCTCGTCCGTCATCGCGTCGTAATCGGGGCCTTTGGCAGGATCGGCCCAGCTCTTGCGCCGCACCTCTGCGGGGTTGACGTTGAACACATCGAGGATGTCGCGCTCCTCGCGACCGCCGAGCTTGATTCCGACCGGATCGACGAGGATCAGGTTGGCGATGCGCTGGCACGAGGCGACCGCAACCTCCGCCGCCAGCCAGCCGCCAAACGACAGCCCCATCAGCGTCACCTTCTCGTAGGGCAGCTGATCGAGAAAGGCGCGGTACAGGTGCACGAGGTCGTAGATCGTGTCGAAATCCTGCGGGCGCGGCGAATTCCCAAACCCCGGACCGGACGGCGCGATGATCTCGACATGCTTCGCCAGCAGATCGAGAAACGGCACCTTGGGGTTCACCGTGTCCATGCCGTGCAGCAACACCACCGGCACGCCCTGGCCGCGGCGCAAAACCTCGAGGTCGATTCCGCTGATGTTCATATGTTCGGCGTTTCCCGGCATGATCCCATCGTCTCGTTTGTTGTCTTTCACCTTTATGCCACGAAGCGGCGACTTCCCACCACCGGCCGATCGGGCAAGCCAGGGCCATCATGCGGCGCATTGTCACGCGCGTGCGGTGCTTGCGGGCAAGCCACAATAGGCTGTATTGTGCAGGCCTTGTCGCCACAACAGAAAGGAGGTGATCCTGTGTCTAACGATCAACCGCGGTCTACCGCTTCCGTGACCAGGATCCCTGCGCAAGCTGAGGTCCACGCCTGATCCAGGCGGTGTCGCGGCTGCGATAGCCGCTGGTTATTCGGGGAAAGGCCGCCTCCTTCGGGGGACGGCCTTTTCTAATGCCGTTATTTGCTGAGGTCGAAACCGTGCGCCCGGAGCCAGGCGGCGAACCCGGCCCCTTCCGCGCTCATCGCCTGACGCGCCTTGTCCTCCGACCAGCCGTAGAATTCCGCCGTGCCGAAGATCTCCGGCAATTTCTGCCGGTCCTTGATCGAGTGGCGGGTGTCGCGCCGCCTGTCGTAGGCGTCGACCGCCATGGTAACGCCGCTGTCGTCGTAGCGGTCCTGGTAAACATTGGCGTCGGGGCCGAGCCGCATGCTGATGAAACCCTGTTGGGCTGGGTAGCCGAGGCAGAGCCCGGCAACGGGAAACACCTTGTCGGGCAGTGTGAGGATCTCGCTCACCGCTTCCATGTAATAGCGCAAATGGCTGATCGGGCAGGCGCCGAGGCCCAAGGTTTCGGCGGCTAGGATGCAGGTCTGCATCGCCATCGCAGCATCGACCGTGGCATTGAAGAAGCCTTCGAGCGAGCCGTTGTCGACGGGGTGTTTGCTGATGCGCTCCAAACGCCGCGCATCGCCGAGAAACACGAAAAATAACGGGGCGAGGGCAATCTGCGGCATATCGGGCAGCAGCGCGGCGAGCTTGTTGCGCCGCGCGCGGTCGTCGACCCGGATTACCGAGGCTTGCTGATAATCCGATTTCGAGGAGGTGGAGAATGTCGCGGCGAGAATCAGCCGCACGATCGCTTCCGGTACGGGCTTGTCGCTGTAGCGTCGCTGCGTGCGGCGCATCAGCACCTGCCTGATCCATGGGTTGTCTTCCGCGTCGCCGCCGAGGTCGAGGTCATAGCCGAAGCGGGCGGTTAGTTCGGATTCATATGGCTGGGTCATTCGTCGCCTCTTGCTGTCCCCGGCGCAGGCGGGGCTGGCCATTGCCGGTCTCAGAACAGCGCTCGGCCGAGCATATCAAACCCGCTGGCGGCGAGCACGACCAAGACCAGGACGCGAAACCAATTCGGCTTGATCCGGCCACGCAGCCAGCGGCCGAGCGGCATCCCGAGCTGGATCGGGATCAGCGCCGCCGCCGACATGAGAAAATCGCCGCCGCTCATCGCGCCGCTGCCGCCCAGCACCAGCAGCATCGTCGTCGCCGCGGTCAGCGCCAGGATCGCCATGTGCTTGACGAAAATGTTCGGCTCGACGCCGAGGCTCACCATGTAGGCGATCATCGGCGGACCGAAAATCGCCGACATCCCGCCCAGCACGCCGGCGCCAAAGCCGACGATCGGCCCGCCCCACCGTGCCGCGCGGCGGTTGATCCTGACTTTCGGCAGGCTCAGCAACAGCAGCGCCAACAGCAGAAAGCTGGCTCCGATGATGAGATCCAGCCGCTTTTGGTTGATGCTGAGCAGCAGATGCGTGCCGAGCACGCCGCCCGCGGACAGCGGCAGCATGATCGGCCACAATTGCCGCAAGGCCCGGCGGGTATGGCCGCCTTCCGCAGACTGCACGATATTGGTCGCGACCATCGACACGGACACCAGCGCAACCGCGACAGGCACGGGAACGAATTGAGCGCTGAGCGGCACCAGCACCAGCGGCAAGCCGACCCCGGTGACGCCTTTCACCACGCCGCCGAACACGAAGACGGCAAACAGCGCGATGAGCGCCATGGTCGGCAGCGCGAGCACAGTCGTCGTCACCATCGGGGCCGGCCCGCGCTCGCTCGCCAGTTGCGTGATCCGATTTATGCCCAAGGCGCAGGCACTGCGCCACATAACCTGTCGTCGCTACGATGCGCGGCGAAGCGATCCGCCTTGCAGCGAAACAACTGCCGTTTGGCATGAAATAAGCTATCCTCCTCGCACGACGCGCCGCGCGACCGCGGCGGGCTGATCACGGCGAGGAGAATTGGAACCATGCTGCCAGCGAAGGAAAACGAACTCATCACCCGCGTCGGCGCCGGCACCCCGATGGGCAATGCGATGCGGCGGTACTGGATCCCCGCCTGTCTGTCGACGGAGATCGCCGAGCCGGATTGCGCGCCGGTCCGCGTCAAGCTGCTCGGCGAGGACCTTGTCGCCTTTCGCGACAGCGAGGGGCGCATCGGGCTGGTCGAGGAATTCTGTCCGCACCGGCGCGTGTCATTGTATTTCGGGCGCAATGAGGAATGCGGCTTGCGCTGCGTCTATCATGGCTGGAAGTTCGATGTCGAAGGCAATTGCCTCGATCAGCTCAACGAGCCACCGGAACATCAGTTCAAGCAGCACATTCACCTCACCGCCTATCCGACGGTAGAGCTGGGCGGGATTGTTTGGGCCTATATGGGCCCGGCCGACAAGATACCGCCCGCGCCGAAATTCGCCTGGACGCAGGTGCCGGAAGAGCGTCGGCACGTCTCCAAGGTGATCGAGGAATGCAACTGGCTGCAGGCGCTGGAAGGCGGCATCGACACGTCGCATGCGCCGATCCTGCATCGCCTGTTGACCGATAACTCGGCGCGCGGCGGGATGAAGCCTTCGAGCCCGTTCGTCCGCGGCAAGGCGCCCAAGCTGGTCGTTGACGTCACCGATTACGGCTATCTCTATGCCGGCATCCGGCCGCTCGGTGCGGATGAGAGCGAGGTGCACATCCGCAGCTACCACTTTATCATGCCGTTCCATCAGATCCGTCCGTCGCGCTCGGAAAGCGGGCTACCGCTGGATGCGGGGCATATTTGGGTGCCGATGGATGACTATAACTGCATGGTCTACAACTGGATGTATTCGACCGACGGTGGGTCGCTGACCGAGGAAGACCGCGCCGAGCGCGGCATTGGCAACGGGCCTGATTTTGTCGATCAGAAGACGTTCCGGTCGTTCCAGAACCGCAGCAACAATTACGGGCTGAACCGCGAGGTGCAGCGCACCGAGACCTATACCGGGATCGAGGGGATCAACCAGCAGGACCGCGCCCTGCAGGAAACCATGGGCCCGATCGTCGACCGTACGAAGGAGCATCTCGGTCCGGCCGACAAGGCGATCGGCCAGGCCCGGCGCATGTTGGGCCAAGCGGTCAGGACCGTCCAGGCCGGAGGCGACCCGGCCGGCACCGGCACCAGCTACTACCATATCCGCGCGGGCGAGGAGGTGTTGCCGCGCGACGCCGACTGGCATGCGATCCTGGCGCCTGACATCACCAAGGAAAAGATCCTGCAGACCGTGTAATTCCAAGGGTAAAGCGCACTCGGGCCAACTTATTCGCCGCCTTGGCCGGGCTTGACCCGGCCATCCACGTCTTGTGTCTCGGTAGTCGACGGGAAAGACGTGGACCCCCGGATCAAGTCCGGGGGAGGGGTAACTATGATATGGGAGTATGACATGCCGCAGCCGTTCGCCGGGGTGCTGGTCCCGGTACTGACCCCGTTCACCGCGGCCGGCGAGCCTGATGCCGGGCGGTTTGTCGCTTTTTGCCGCTGGTTGCTCGACGAGGGGGCCGACGGACTGGCGATCTTTGGCACGACGAGCGAAGCCAACTCAATGTCGGCCGGCGAGCGCATGGCGCTGCTCGATCGGCTGGTGGCCGCGGGTATTCCCGCCGGCAGGCTGATGCCCGGCACAGGCGCCTGCTCCATCACCGAGGCGTCGATGCTTATAAAGCATGCGGTCGGTCATGGCTGCGGCGGCGTGTTGATGTTGCCGCCCTTCTACTACAAGGGCATGACCGAGCAGGGCGTGTACGATTTTATCTCGGCGGTGATTGAAAAAGTCTCGTCGCCGGCGCTCAGGATGTTCCTCTACCACATCCCGCCGCAGACGATGATCCCGTTCAGTGTCGAGCTGGTCGGGCGGCTGATCAAGGCCTATCCGAGCACGGTGGTCGGGCTCAAGGACAGCTCCGGCGATTGGAACAATACCAAGGCGCTGTGCGACGCCTATGCCGCCGATGGTTTCGCGATCTTCCCCGGCTCGGAGGTTTTTCTGCTCGACGGGCTTCGGGCGGGTGGTGTCGGCTGCATCACCGCCTCGGGCAATGTCAACGTGCCCGGCATTCGGAAGGTCTTCGAGAACTGGAAGACGCCGCAGGCCGACCAGCTTCAGGCCGACATCACGCTGGTGCGCATGACCATACAGAAGTACCCGATGGTTCCGGCGCTGAAGCGGATCGTCGCGCATTTCCACGGCGACGCCGAGTGGGCCAATGTCCGCCCGCCGATGGAGCGGCTGTCGGATGCGCAGTCGAAGGCGCTGATCGCCGATCTCGAAAAGATCGGTTACAGCCTCGGTGAACGTCGGAGAGAAGCGGCGGAGTAGATTTACATTCGCCGCCCCCGCGCAGGCGGGGGTCCAGGGCAACCGATCGTCGTTCGTCCCTGGATTCCCGCTTTCGCGGGAATCCAGGGAGTGAAAACGTGACAGCAGAACAGCCCGCTCGCACGCCCGAGCGCCAGGCGTTTTACGACCGGATCGCGCCCGCCAATCTGGCGCCGCTCTGGGAGCAACTGCACAACCTTGTAACCCCGGCGCCGGTGCCGAAATGTCTGCCGGCGGTTTGGCATTACCGCGACGTGCGGCCGTTTTTGATGCAGTCGGGCAGCCTCATCACCGCGCAGGAAGCGACGCGCCGCGTGCTGATGCTGATGAACCCCGGGCTCGGTGGCCAAGCCTCGATCACCGGCTCGCTGTTCGCCGGCTTGCAGCTCATCATGCCGGGCGAGATCGCTCCGGCGCATCGCCACACGCAATCGGCGCTGCGCTTTATCATCGAGGGCCACGGCGCCTATACGGCGGTCGATGGCGAGCGCACGGCGATGGAGCCGGGCGATTTCGTGATCACCCCATCCTGGACCTGGCACGACCACGGCAACGAGACCGACCAGCCGATGGTCTGGCTCGACGGTCTTGATGTGCAGATCGTCAATTTGCTGAACGCCAGCTTCGCGGAAGGCTACCCCGACGACACGCAGCCGATCGCGCGCCCCGAAGGCGACAGCTTTGCGCGCTATGGCAACAATCTGCTGCCCGTCGATTGGAAGCCCCAGGTCAAGACGTCGCCGGTCTTCAATTACCCCTATACGCGTACGCGCGAGGCGCTGGCCGCGCTGGCGAAGAACGGGCCCGCCGATCCATATCACGGGCATAAATTGCGTTATGTAAACCCGGCGTCGGGCGAGTTCGCGATGCCGACGATCGCGACTTTTGTTCAGCTTCTGCCCGCGGGCTTCACCTCGCTGCCTTATCGCGCCACCGACGGCACGGTGTTTGTCTGCGTCGAAGGAGAGGGCGAGACGCGGGTCGGCGATGCAATCCTGTCGTGGGAAGAACGCGATATATTTGTCGTGCCGAGCTGGGCGTCGCATACCCATCACGCGGCGCGGGAAACCGTCTTGTTCAGCTTTTCGGACCGCGCCGTGCAGGAGAAGCTCGGCCTTTGGCGAGAATCGCGGGGCAACGCCTGACTTAAGGTCCCGCTAGCGATATATTAAGTCCACACCGGCAAGGATGTGGCATGGCGAGCAAGGCGAAGCGCGACGGCGCGGCGATTCATCCGGTGATCCTGTCCGGCGGGTCGGGGACCCGGCTGTGGCCGATGTCGCGGACCTTATATCCCAAGCAGATATTGCCCCTGGTCGGTGACCACAGCCTGTTGCAGCAGGCGGTGCTGCGTGTCGACGGCCTTTCCGAATTCGCGGTGCCGCTGATCGTCGCCAACGAAGAGCACCGCTTCATCATCGCCGAGCAGCTGCGTGAAATCGGTTTGGCGACCCAGGCACTGCTGCTCGAGCCGGTCGGCCGCAACACCGCGCCCGCCGCCTGCGTGGCCGCACTGTCGCTGGTCGCGGTGGATCCTGACGCGTTGATGCTGCTTATGCCGTCCGATCACGTCATCGAGGACCGTGCCACCTTTCTCGCCGCGGTCGAGCGGGCGGCGGCAGCGGCGAGAACCGGCCGGCTGGTAACCTTCGGGATTCATCCGGAACGACCGGAGACCGGGTTCGGGTATATCGAGCGCGGCGCAATCTTGCCGGGCGCCGAGGGTGCGTTCGACCTGGCTCGGTTTGTCGAGAAGCCGGATGCAGCGACAGCGCAAGCCTATGCCGCGTCCGGCGATTACTTCTGGAACAGCGGCATCTTTCTGTTTCCGGCGGCGCTGTATCTCGGCGAATTGGAGCGGCTGCGGCCCGACATGCTCGCCGCCTGCCGCGGGGCGCTGGACGCGGCAAAACGCGACGCCGATTTCGTCCGGCTCGACAAGGCGGCGTTTGGCGCCTGCCCCGCCGATTCGATCGACTATGCGGTGATGGAGCATACCGAGCGCGCGGCGGTCGTGCCGGTGGCGATGGGCTGGAACGATCTCGGCTCGTGGGACGCGCTGTGGGACTTGGCGGACAAGGACGCGTCGGGAAACGCGCTGATCGGCAATGTGATCGCCGAGGACGCCACCAACTGCTATCTGCGATCGGAGGCCGGCATGGTGGCCGCGCTCGGCGTCGAGGATATGATCGTCGTCGCCACCGACGATGCGGTGATGCTGGCGCCGCGGCACCGCGCCCAGGACGTGCGCCGGCTGGTCGCCCGCCTTTCTGCCGAGAGGCGCACCGAGGCCGACACCTTGCCGCGGGTGCATCGGCCCTGGGGCTCATACGAGACGCTGCACGCTGGGCATCGCGTGCAGGTCAAGCATATCCTGGTCAAGCCGGGCGGCAAGCTATCGCTGCAGATGCATCATCATCGCGCCGAGCATTGGGTGGTGGTCCAGGGCACCGCAAAAATTCGCCGCGGCGATGAGGAGGTGATCCTCACCGAGGACCAGTCAACCTATATTCCGCTCGGCACCGCGCACCGGCTGGAAAACCCCGGAAAGATCCCGCTGCACCTGATCGAAGTACAGTCGGGCGCCTATCTCGGCGAGGACGACATCGTCCGCTTCGAGGACAGTTACGGCCGGGACTAGCGGCGGAGATCAAAATCCGTCTAATTCCGCGCGGTACCATTCGCCAGCGGGGAGCGAACGCCTCCGTCGTGCAGATGGCATGAGGCCCAATGGCCGGGGAGGATTTCCCGCAAGGCTGGCCGCTCGGCGCGGCAGCGGGCGGTCGCGTAGGCGCAACGCGTGTGGAAATGGCAGCCGGCAGGAGGATTGATCGGGCTCGGTACGTCGCCCTTGAGGATCACCCGCTTGCGCGTCCGCGCGTTGGCCTTGGGGATCGGCACTGCCGACAGCAGCGCCTCGGTGTAGGGGTGCAGCGGCGTCTCGAACAGGCTGGTCTTGTCGGTCAGTTCGACGATGCGGCCGAGATACATCACCGCGACCCGGTGCGACAGGTGTTCGACAACTGCGAGATCGTGCGCGACAAAGAGGTAGGACAGACCAAGTTCGTCCTGCAAATCCATCAGCAGGTTGATGATCTGTGCCTGGATCGAGACGTCGAGTGCGGAGACCGGCTCGTCGCCAACCACCAGATCGGGGCTCAGCGCCAAGGCCCGCGCGATCCCGATGCGCTGACGCTGCCCACCGGAAAATTCGTGCGGGTAGGAGTCCATCAGCTCTGACCGCAATCCGACCCGGCCAAACAGCGCCGCCACCCGGTCGCGCCACTCGGTGCCGCTCGCGACGCCATGAATGCGCAGCGGCTCGCCGACGATCTCCCCGACTGACATGCGCGGATTGAGCGAAGCGTAAGGGTCCTGATAGATCATCTGCATTTTGCGGCGATAAGGCAGCATGTCCTCGGCATCGAGCCCGGTGATGTCTTCGCCGCGCACCAGAATTTGTCCCGAGGTCGGCTCCAGCAGCTTCAAGAGCGTGCGGCCGACGGTCGACTTGCCGCAGCCGCTTTCGCCGACCAGGCCCAGCGTTTCCCCCGGGCTGATGTGGAACGACACGCCGTCAACGGCATGGACCGTGCCGGCCTGACGCGCGAATACGCCCCTGAGAATCGGAAAATGTTTTTTGAGGTCGCGCGCCTCGACCAGCGGCGCCGCGCCATTGCTCGCCGCGATCATAGCGCGGCGGCCATCAGCCGGTCGGCATGCCAGCAGGCGACAAGATGGCCGGGCCGCCGCTCGGTCAGCGGCGGATAGGCGCCGCGACACTGCTCGGTGGCGAACTCGCAGCGCGCCGCGAACGTGCAGCCTTCCGGCAGATCGAGCAGCGACGGCACCATTCCCTTGATCTCGTTGAGCCGATTACGGTGTACATCGGTGTGAGCCGCGACATCGAGCTTGGGCAGCGAGCCGAGGAGGCCGCGCGTATAGGGATGGCCGGGGGTCTCGAACAGTGCCTGGGCGCTGGCTTCCTCGACCTTGCGGCCGGCATACATGACGACGACGCGGTCGGCATTCTCCGCGACGACACCCATGTCGTGCGTGATGAGGACGATCGCGGTACCAAGCGTCTCCTGCAATTCGCGCATCAGGTCGAGGATTTGCGCCTGGATCGTCACATCGAGCGCGGTGGTCGGCTCGTCGGCGATCAGCACTTTCGGGTTGCACGACAGGGCCATCGCAATCATCACCCGCTGGCGCATGCCCCCGGACAGTTGGTGGGGATAAGCATGCACGCGGCGTTCAGGCTCTGGGATCGCGACGCGGCGCAGCATCTCGACGGACTTGTCCATCGCTGCGCGCTGCGATAGGCCTTGATGCAGGACGATCGCCTCGCCGATCTGCCTGCCGACGGTCAGAAGCGGGTTGAGCGAGGTCATCGGCTCCTGGAAAATCATCGAAATCTCGTTGCCGCGAATGTCCTCCATCTCTGTTTCGGAGAGATCGAGCAGGTTCGCTCCCTCGAAGCGGATCGCACCGCCCACGATCCGGCCTGGCGGGTTCGCGACGAGGCGCAACACCGACAAAGCGGTGACGCTTTTGCCGCAGCCGGACTCGCCGACGACACCCAGCGTTTCGCCGCTGCGCAACCGGTAGGACACGCCATCGACCGCTCGCACAACGCCGGAAGGGGTGAAGAAGTGGGTCCGGAGATCGTCGATCTCGAGGATGAACTCTTTAGACGCCGTGGCGGGATCAGCCCCCATCGCCGCGGCAGAAACTCCCTGATTCAACGGTGACTCCGGCGAATTCCGTATGTTATTCGTTGCCGCGACAAGCGGCCGCGCGACGATTAGAGCATGCGGCGGCAGATCGAGAAAATGGTTTCCGAGGGAGGAGCACCTGATGGCCGGTTCGCGTGTGTTAAACCGTGGGTGGCAGCGCCGCGATTTCCTGAAGGGTAGCGCCGCGATGGCTGCCGCGGCGGCGTTCGGCGTCGCCCCGTGGCGTGCTCTGGCCGATGTGCCGATGGAATTCGACGGCTCAAAATTCAAGCTCGCCGCGCCCGAACCCAATCCGAAATCGGGCGGGGTGCTCCGTTACGGCATTACCAACCGGCCACCGCATTTCGACGTGCACCAATCGGGAACGATCAACAGCCTGAGTTCTCAGGCGGTGATGTTCGATAACCTGATCCGCCGCGACCCGCGCGACAGCGGCCAGACGATCATCCCCGATCTGGCGCATAGCTGGCAGATCTCGAAGGACGGCAAGACCTATACGTTCATGCTGCGCCAAGGCGTGATGTTCCACGACGGCGCCGAATTCACCTCGGAAGACATCAAGGCGACCTTCGACCGGATCCGCAAGCCGCCGCAGGGTGTCAGCATCCCGCGCAGCGTGCTGTTCAAGAGCGTCGAGGAAATCACCGCGCCGGACAAATATACGGTGGTCATCAAGCTCTCGGAGCCGCGGCCACCCAATTTCATCATGTCGGCGCTGGCGAGCGGCTGGAATGTCATCGTCCGCAAGAAGACGCTCGAGGACAACAATTACAACCTGCGGAAGGTGGAAATTTATCCTGGCACCGGCCCGTTCAAGAGCGTGCGGCGCGTCGAGAACGAGGTCTGGGTTTTCGAGAAGAACAAGAGCTATTGGAATAATCCACTGCCGTATCTCGACGGCATCGAATTTTACCACGCGGTGCCTTTCTCGCCGGAGTTAGGTTCGTCGATCCTGTCAGGGCGCACCGATTATATCCGCATCACCGACCCGGTAACGGTGCGCAAAGCGCAGCAGATGCCGGGCTTCAAGACCGCACAGTTTAATCAGAGCGTTATCCAGGGTGTCTGGCTCAATCACAAAAAGCCACCGCTTAACGATCCGAAGGTGCGCCGGGCGTTGCACCTGACCTTCGACCGACCGGCGCTGATCGAGGTGGTGAAGGATGTGACACCGATGCAGGTCGGCGGCTTCATCTATCCGTTCTCCGAATTCGCCACGCCAAAGGAAGAATTGTTCAAACGGCTCGGCTATCAGTCGGATACGACCGCGGCGGTGAAGGAGGCGAAAGCGCTGATGGCTTCCGCCGGCCATGCTGACGGCCTCAAGGAGCCGCTGGATTTCCTAGTGCGCGATGTACCGAGCTTCAAGCTGTGGGCGCAGGCGATCCAGGCGATGCTGCAGGAAGGCCTCAACATCCAGTGCAACCTGCGCACGGTTGTCGAGTCGGTATGGTTCGACGATGTCGCGAGCGGCCATTTCGACCTCGCGATCGGCGCCGTCGTCTCGACGCTGCTTGACCCGTCCGATTATTTCAACGCGTGGTATCGCACCGGCGGGCCGCAGAATTACTCACAGTGGAGCAATAAGGAGTTCGATGGTCTGGTCGACCAGATCGACGCCGAACTCGACCCGGCCAAGCGCCTCGCGCTGATCCGCAAGACCGAAGCGATCATGGAGCAGGAAATTCCCGTGCTGCCGGTCGCCTGGGAGCGGATCAACGACGTCTATCGCGACTACGTCAAGGGCCACAACCCGAAGGATTATTTCGGCATCTACGACGTCGTGCGCGAAGACACGTTCTGGCTGGACAAGGCGTAGCGGGGAGGGGAGCGCTCGCCTCAGACCAACCGCACGCCGGCGGCGCGCATATCTTCGAGGGCGCGGCCGAGCGAGCCTTCGTGGTCGAGACCGGCAGAGGCCTTAAGCACGAGAGTCGCGGCGAAACCCGCCGCGACCGCGTCGAGCGCCGAATAGAACACGCAAACGTCGGTCGCGATACCGCATAAGGTGACTCGCTCGAACCCGCGTTCGCGCAGATAGCCGGTGAGGCCCGTCGGCGTCTTGCGATCGTTTTCGCGGAACGCCGAGTACGAATCGATCGCCGATCGAAACCCTTTGCGCACGACCAGTTCGGCGTGGGACAGATCGAGGCGGGGGTGGAAGGCCGCACCTGCTGTGCCCTGGACGCAATGGTCTGGCCAGAGGATTTGTGTTCCGTAAGAAAGCTCGATCGTCTCGAACGGCTCGTGGCCGGGGTGTGCGCTGGCGAAGGATGAATGACCCGGCGGATGCCAGTCCTGGGTCAGCACGACATGGGCGAAGTCGCGACCCAGGCGATTGATCACCGGCACAATCGCGTCGCCTTCGGGCACGGCTAACGCGCCGCCCGGACAAAAATCGTTTTGTACGTCGACGACGAGCAGTACGTCGCGTTCGCTTGCCTGGTGCATGGCGGCTCCGCGTTTGTCCAGGGTGACAGCTCCGGCGATTATCGGCTTCACTTTCCGGTAAGGAAAACAGTCTTCAGGGGGAAACGATGCTCGCCTGGTATCGCGATCTGACCGCGAAAGAGCGCAGCACCATGTTCGCTTGCTTTGGCGGCTGGTCGCTCGATGCGTTCGACGTACAGATGTACAGCTTTGTCATTCCCACGGTCATCGCCGTCTGGGGGATGTCGAAGGGCGAAGCGGGGCTGATCGGCACGGTGACGCTGCTGATCTCGTCGCTGGGGGGCTGGTTCAGCGGCACGCTCGCCGACCGGTTCGGCCGGGTGAAGATGCTGCAGATCACCATTCTGTGGTACTCGTTCTTCACCTTCCTCTGCGCCTTCGCGCAGAATTTCGAACAGCTTTTCATTCTGCGCGCGCTGCACGGATTTGGCTTTGGCGGCGAATGGGCAGCCGGCGCCGTGCTGATGGGCGAGGTGATCCGGGACAAATATCGCGGCCGCGGCGTCGGTATCGTGCAGACCGGCTGGGCCATCGGCTGGGGCGCCTCGGCGCTGGTCTATACGGCGGTCTACTGGTTTCTGCCCGAAGCGCTGGCCTGGCGGGTGCTGTTCGGCATCGGTCTTGTGCCGGCAGTTTTTGTGTTCTGGGTGCGCCGCCATATCGACGAGCCGGAAATCCACCAGGCGCGCCGCAAATCGCAGCCGTCGGTCGGGTTGAGCCACCTTTTCTCGGCATTTCGCGGCCAGTATCTCTGGACCACGATCAAGGTTGCGTTGATGGTCAGCGGCGCGCAGGGCGGCGGCTATGCGCTGAGCATCTGGATGCCCGCCTATCTGCGCACGGTGAGGCATCTGTCGGCGACAACGACCGGCGGGTTCCTGCTGATGCAGATTTTAGGCGCACTGGTCGGGTTTCTGATCGGCACCTATCTCAGCGACGCGATCGGCCGCAAATGGACCTTCCTGATCTCCGCGATCGGCTCACTGATCATGGTGCTGCTGTTCATGTTTGCGCCCTTGAGCAACGAGGGCCTGTTTTGGCTCGGCATCCCGCTTAACATCTTCCTGCTGATCAAATTCCCGCCGATGGGGCCGTTTATGACGGAGCTTTATCCCACGGCGATCCGCGGCACCGGTCAGGGATTTTGCTACAACGCCGGGCGAGCGATTGGCTCGTTCTTCCCGACCATGGTGGGCTTTGTCAGCGAGGGCATGCCGCTCGGCGTGGTGATCGCGATCTTCAGTTCGCTGGCGTTCGGCGTGATGATCCTGATGTTGTTGATGCTGCCGGAGACGCGTGGCCGCAGCCTCGCCGAACTCGATGGCGAGACGCAAGGAGGCGCGACCGCCACGATCATGGCGTCCGAGCCGACTTAAGAACGGCGGAAGGTCGCGACCAGTTCGAGGTGCGGGCTCCAGACGAACTGGTCGATCGGCACCACGCGTTCGAGGTGATAGCCGCCGGCGATGAGCCGCGCGGCATCGCGGGCAAAGGTCGCGGGGTTGCACGAAACCGCCACCACAATGTCGAGCTGCGAGGTGGCGAGTGCGTCAGCCTGGCGCCGCGCACCAGCGCGCGGCGGGTCAAACACCGCGGCGGCGTAGGGCGCGAGTTCAACGGGGGTGAGCGGGTCGCGGTCGAGATCCCGCCGCTCGACAGTGATGCCGCGTAGGCGCGACGCCGCCTGGCCGAGTGCTGCGACCGCCGCTGCATCGCCCTCGACAGCATGCACCGTCCGGCCCTTGGCAAGCGCTAAGGTAAACGGGCCGAGACCGGCGTAAAGATCGAGTACGGGTTCGCGATCGCCGATCGCGGTGGTGATTTCGGCGGCTAAAAGGGCCTCGACCGCGGCGCTCGCCTGCAAAAAGCCGCCCGGTGGGAACGGCACGGCGATACCGGAAAAGACCACGCGCACCGGCCGCCGCTCGATGACGGGCGTGTCGGTATTGTCGGCGCGCCACACGATGCGGGCGAGGTCATGAGACTCGGCGAAGGCCGCGAGCGCTTCGAGCGCGGCAAGGTTGGGCGCCGCGGCCGCTTCAATCAGCAGATCGATGCCACTGTCGCAGCGTGTCAGCATGGCCTCGGCCGTGCCGCCCGGCGCCACCAGCCACGATCCGAGGTGCCGCAGCGGTTCCATCAGCGCGAACAATGCCGGTTCCAGAACGGGGCATTCGCCGAGATCGACCAGCGCGTGACGAAAGCGTTCGCGGAACCCCACCACTGCCGGTGCCTGCGGATCGCGCCGCCGCTGCAAACCGAGGCGCGCCCGCCGGCGATGCGGCGGCACCGTCTGCGGCGGCGCGACGACCGCCGGATCGATCCCGACGCGGCGCAGCGCGGCCTCAAGTCCGGCGAGCTTGACGGCGTGATAATCGTAGGCTGCGAGGTGCTGCAAGGTGCAGCCGCCGCAACAGCCGAAATGCTGGCAAACCGGGTTCGCCCGCCCTGACCCGGCGGAAAGCAATTCGACAACTCTTGCCTCGCGGCCGCCGGCGCGGCGCGCGCCGAGCGCGGCTCTGACACGGTCGCCCGGAACGGCAAAAGGCAGAAAGATCGTCTCGTCTTGCCATGTCGCTATGCCGTCGCCTTGCGCGCCGAGCCGTTCGACCGTCAGCTCAATGACCTCGGTGGTTTGCTCACGGCGTGGCCGCGCGGGTTTCGAGCGAGAAGGACGGCGCAAGGCTGGGCAACGCCTGTGCTGGGACGACGATGAAAGTTGTGCGGCCAGATCGGGGCTAATCCAAGCAAATCCACCCACCCCGACAAAGGTAGGGGTCTATATCTCCACGGTCCGAGCAGCGAATAGATGCATCCCGGCCTGCGCCGGGGCGGCCCGGTTTTTTCTTCGCGCTGGCGATCGAATTGTCGCGCGGAACTATCCGATCGACGGGAACGGGAAGAACGGGAAGTAGCCGTTGATCATCAGCACCACGGCGATCGCCGCGAGCACCGCGCTGAGACCGAGCAGCGGCGGCGACAGCGCGACGATGGACACCGAGCCGAGCACGATCGCGATTTGAAACAGTGCCGCCGCCACCTCGAAGTTCGGGTCGCGGGCTGAGGCCGCGTCGCGCCGATGCTCCCACTCTTTGGCCTTGGCGAGCAGCTCCTGGCGGCCTTCGCCGGTTTTGGGGTCGCTTTCGTAGCGCGCGGCGTTCGATCGGTAATGCTCGACCCGCTCGGCGGCCTTCGCCTTGCCGGCGTCAGACAGGCCAGGCAGGTGGTTCAACTCGAACTCCATCTGGTCGGCGGCGAGCTGGTATGCCGTTGCCCGCAGATACTTCGCCTGGGCAAAGGAATACGTGTCCGCCGCTTCGATATTGGCGTTGATCATTTCTTTTGTGACATGGCT
>Ga0335085_10001560_pt1 | contig 47399 bp, 34 predicted proteins | sample Lox_Sample_45_FD_206712 | JGI IMG/M metagenome (GOLD analysis project Ga0335085, IMG submission 206712) | Soil microbial communities from Loxahatchee National Wildlife Refuge, Florida, United States - Lox_Sample_4.5 | ecosystem: Environmental > Terrestrial > Soil > Wetlands | place: USA...
GCGACCATCGCATGGGGCGCGACGACGGGCGTGCCCGCGGTGGCGCGCGGCCGCTGCGCGGCGAGCGGGAGCGCGACGGCGAATGCGCCGAGCGCGGCGAACGAGAGCGGAGCGCGGAGCAGGCGCACGGTCCCTCCGGATTCTCTTGCGACGGAAGCGCGACGCCCGGTAACTTAGCCGTCGTCGCGGTCCCCTGCCACGCGGCGCGCGTTCCGACTCCCACTCCGGCCGCCTTGCCTTCGCCGCCCGACGATCCGCGTCTCACCGAGCGACGCAATCCGCGCACCGCGGGGATCGACCTCGCCACGCCGCTCGAGATCGTCACGCTCCTCAACGCGGAAGACCGCACCGTGGCGGACGCCGTCGCCGCGGAGCGCTCGCAGATCGCGCGCGCCATCGAGCTCGCCGAGCATGCCTTCCGCGCCGGTGGGCGGCTCTTCTATGTGGGCGCTGGCACGTCCGGCCGGCTCGGCGTGCTCGATGCGAGTGAATGCCCCCCCACCTTCGGCACGCCCCCCGAGATGGTGCAGGGGATCATCGCCGGCGGCCCGGCCGCGCTCACCACGTCGCAAGAGGGAGCCGAGGACGTCGCGAGCGATGGCGCCGCCGCGATGGCCGCGCGCGACGTGAACTCGCGCGACTTCGTGGTGGGGATCGCGGCGTCGGGGACCACCCCCTACGTGCGCGGCGCTCTCGAGCGTGCGATACAGCTCGGCGCGCGCACCGCGATCGTCGCCTGCTCGCCGCCGCCGGCGGATCTCGCGGCCGCCGTCTCGGTGGCGATCGTGGTGCGCACCGGGCCCGAGGCGGTCACCGGCTCCACCCGGCTCAAGGCGGGGACCGCGACGAAGATGGTGCTCAACATGATCTCGACCGGCGCGCTGATCCGGATCGGGAAGACGTACGGGAACCTGATGGTGGACCTGCGCGCGCTCAGCGCGAAGCTCGTAGACCGCGGCGAGCGCATCATGATGGAGGTCTGCCGCGTAGACCGCGCGCGGGCGCGCGCGATGATCGACGCCGCGGGGGGGAGCGTGAAGACCGCGATCGTGATGGAGAAGGCGGGGGTGGACCGCGTGCGCGCGGAGGAGCGGCTGCGCGCCGCGGGGGGCGTGATCCGCCGCGCGATCGACGAGGCGCCGCCCCCGGTACGCGAGCGGTGAGCGCGTCGACGCTCATCGGCGTCATGTCGGGCACCTCGGCCGATGGCATCTCGGCCGCCGCGGTGCGGATCACGGACCACCGCGTCCCGCGCGTGGAACTCCTGCGGTTCACGACCGTGGACTACTCGCCCGAGGAGCGCGAGCGGCTCCTGCGCGCCATCGACGGGGCCACCCCCGGCGAGTACGCGCGGCTCGCGTTCGACCTCGGGGCGAAGCTCGCCGACGCGGCGCTCGCCGTCATGCGGGAGGCGCGCCTCGCGGCCAAGGACGTGCGCGCGATCGCGAGTCACGGCCACACGATGTGGCACGAGCCGCCGCACGCCACGTGGCAGATCGGCGAGAGCGCGGTGATCGCCGAGCGCACCGGCGTGAGCGTGGTGAGCGATTTCCGCGTGCGGGATGTCGCGGCGGGAGGGCAGGGAGCGCCGCTCGTCGCGATCGCGGACCAGCTGCTCTTCTCGCACCCCTCGCGCCCGCGCGCGCTGCAGAACCTCGGCGGGATCGCGAACGTGAGCGTGGTGCCGCCGCGCGATGCGCCCACCACCGTGCTCGCCTTCGACACGGGCCCCGCCTGCGCCGTGATCGACGGCGTGGTGCGCGCGCTCGTGCCGGCCCTCGCGTACGACGTGGACGGCACGCTCGCCGCGCGCGGGACGCCGATCGCCGCCGCGCTCGACGAATCGCTCGCGGACCCCTATTTCGCGGCCCCGCCCCCCAAGAGCACCGGACGCGAGCGCTTCTCCCGCGACTACATCGCGCGCCTCATCGCGCGCTGCCGCGCCGTCGACCCGCGCGCGCGCAACGAGGACATCATCGCGACCGCGGTCGCGCTCGCCGCGCGCAGCATCGGAGTCGCGTACGACCGATTCGTCCCCGCCACCGCGAGCGACGTGCTCCTCTCCGGCGGCGGCGCCAAGAATCCCGCCCTCGTGCGCGCGATCAAGCAGGCGCTCCCCGGGCGCGACGTGCGCCGCTTCAGCGAGGAGTTCTTCGACGACGCCGCCAAGGAGGCGGTGGCCTTCGCGCTGCTCGGCTGGCTCCATCTGGAGCGCCGCGCGGGCAACGTCCCCACCGCCACCGGCGCCTCGGGGCCGCGCGTGCTCGGGAAGCTGACGCCCGCCTAGCGCGCGGCGCTCACGGCATCGCGAGCATCGGCGCGAGCTTGTCCGCCGGCACCGCGTAGACGATCCGTCCCTGCGCCTCGCGCGCGCCGCCGTACACCACGCCCACCACGCGGCCATCCAGGTCGAACACGGGGCTCCCGCTCGAGCCCGCCCCCGCGTACGCGTCGAGCTGCAGCACGTCGTCGAGATGCTTGCTCACCGTGCCCGTGAAGAGCGAGGAGCGCGCGGTGATCTTCGTGCCGCTCCCTTCCATGGGCGTCTCGGTGCCGAGCGGATAGCCGATCGTCACCACGGCGGCCCCCACCGGGACCCCGGACGTGTTCTTGGAGACCCCGCCGATCCACGGGTACGGTCCGGCGCGGTCGATCTGCAACAGCGAGAGGTCGGCGTCGGGCGAGGAGCGGATCACGTGCGCCTCGAGCCAGGCTTTGGTGTCGCTGAAGATCACCGCGACCCGCGCGGGGACATGGCCGAGGCTGTCCGTCACGAGGTGCTTGTTGGTGACGATCACGCCGGCGGCGCTCACGCAGAACCCGCTCCCCGAGAAGCTGCGCCCGTCGGGCCATTGCACCGCGATGAGCGTCACGGCCGCGCCGTTCTTCGAGAAGATCGCCTCGTAGCTCCGCGCCGCCTCGAGCAGTGACCGCCGCCGCGCTTCGCTCGCCGAGAGCTGCGTCGCGATCGCGTCCCCCTCCGCGCCGTGCCCCGCGCGGGACAGCGCGTCGCGCAGCCGGTCGCTCTGCGCGTGCTCGCTCGCGAGCGCCGAATCGAGCCCCGCCATGCGCAGGCTGAGTCCCTGGATCGTGCTCGCGTTCTGCTGCTCGAGGCTGTCGTTGGCGCTGTGCTGCGCGAACAGCGCCTCGTCTCGCCGCTCGCGCTCGCGCCATCCCAGCCAATACGCGAGTCCGATGGCCGCGACGGCGAGCACCCCCGCCACCACCAGCCCGCGCCGCAGCTCGCGCGTGTGCTCGCGCACCGCGACCGCGATGCGCTGCGTGGTGGAGCTCGGGCGCATCGAGCGTCCCGTGGGCGGCTCGGTGCGCGCGGCCGCCGCCGTCGCGCGCGCGCCGCGCACCGCTTCCACCGTCAGTTTGGGGATGTCCTCTTCCGTGCGCCGCACCGAATACGGCGGCGCGAGCAGGCGCACCACGATCTGCGGTCCGTGCGCGCCGAAGGTGACCACGTCCCCGTCGTGGAGCACCCAGTTGCCCGGGATGCGCGCGCCGTTCACGAAGGTTCCGTTCGTGCTCTGGGCGTCGCGCAGCACGTACTGCTGGTTCACGACCTCGATCTCCGCGTGGCGCGCGGACACGTCGAGGTCGAGCTGCGGATCGAAGCGGAAATCGCAGAGCGGATTGCGCCCGAGCGAGATGAGCGACTTGGCGAACTGCTCGCGCTGGCCGGCGCGCGCGCCGCGCAGCACCCGCAGCTCGAGCGTCACGGGGTCTTCGAAGGGGCCGGGCGGGAGGTGTCCATCGCCGAATCGGGGGCGACGGCGGGCGCGGCGCCGGCATGGCGCGTGGGGTTCCGCAGCTGGCGCGCGAGGAGGAACACGCCGAGGAGCGCGATCGTCGCGACGAGCGCGGTGAGCACCGCGCGCCGTGTGTCGCTGCCCGCGATCGCGTGCGGCACCGTCTCGCGGAGCGCGGGCGCGGGCTCGCCGCCGGGGGCGCTGGGCGGCGCGCCGGGGGGCGAGCCGCGCCGCATCGTGGGCGCCGTCGGCGCTTCGTCGGGACGCGCGGTCCCTCCCTGCGGCGTCGAGCCGGGGAGCGCGTACACCGTGTGTCCCACCTTGTCCTCGCTCTCCGGCGGCGCGAGGCCGTCGCCATCGAATCGCGCGACGATCACGGTGATGTTGTCCGGCCCGCCGTTCTCGTTCGCGCGATCGATCAGCTCCTTGCACGCGTGCACGAGATCGTCGGTGCCCGTCACGACCTCCGCGATCTCCTCCTTCTTCACGAGCCCCGACAGGCCGTCGGAGCAGAGCACGAGCGTGTCGCCGCGGCGCAGCTGCTGATGCGTGAGGTCGATGCGCACGCTGGGCTCGGGGCCGAGCGCCTGCAGGATGATGTTGCGCCGCTCGCTGCGGTCGGCCTCCTCCTGCGTGAGCTCCCCCGCTTCCACCAGCCGCGCCATCAGCGACTGGTCCTTCGTGATCTGCATCGCCTCGCCGTGGCGGATGAGGTACGCCCGGCTGTCCCCCACCTGCGCGAGGTACACGGTGTCGCCGAGCACGCCGGCCACGGTGGCCGTCGTGCCGAGGCCGCGGTGCTCGGGATGCTCGAGCGCGTACGCGAAGATCTTGGAGTTGGCGGCGTCGGTGGCCGCCTTGAGCGCCGCGGCGAACGCCTGCGCGTCGCGCCGCTCCCCCTTCGCCCAGCGGTCGCGCACCTCCTCGAACACGGTGTTGATCGCGAGGTCGCTCGCGATCTCGCCGGCGGCCGCGCCGCCGAGTCCGTCCGCCACCATGAGGAGGGTGCCCGCGCTCCCGACCGTGTGCGTGCGCACCTCGGGCTGCAGCGACGCGTTCTCCGTCGACAGGTCGGCCACGAGGAACGAGTCCTCGTTGTGATCTCGCACGCGGCCGACGTCGGTCCGTCCGAAGACGTGCACGACGACGCCGCCCGACGGGCCGCCGGCGGGGGAGGGCTCGCTCACGGCACCAACCTACGGCAATCGCCGCTCACTTGCACCCCCCGTTGTCGTACAGCGCCTTCACGCTGCTCGCCAGGTAGCCGCTCGGGTCCTCCTTCATGCGCGCGAGGATCTGGCACGCGCGGTTGCGCGGCTGCGCGTTGTTCTCCTTGTCCGCCTTCATCAGCAGCGCTTCGCTCGCATGGTACGCGGCGTCCATGCTGTCCTGATGCGAGGTCAGGTACGGGATCGCCTCCCACAGCAGCAACAGCGCGCGATCCTGCTCCCCGCGCTCGATCAGCGCGCTCGCGGTGTCGACCGCGCGGCGCGCGCGCGCCGCGGCGAACTGCGGGTTCCTCGCCTTCGATTCCGGTCCGGCCCGCACGCTCGGCGGCACCACGATCAGCGGGCGGCTCGCGCCCTCCGCTCCCGCCGACGCATCCGTGGCGGGCGCGGTGGGCGGCGCGGTGGGCGGCGCGGTGGGCGGCGCGGTGGGCGGCGCGGTCGGCGGAGCGGCGGGGGGCGCGGGCTTGGGTGCGGGCGGGGGCGTGGGGCGCGGCTTGGGCTCGGGCTTGGGCGCCGTCTTCGTCACCGGGGGCGCCGTGTTCGTGTCGCGCGCCGCCGGGACGGGAACGGTGGCCGCGGTCTCCGGCGGGGCCACGCTGTCCATCGGCTTGCTGAACTGCTGCGGCGCGTGCCCGTCCACCGCCGCTTGCTTCCGCTCGCCCGCGCGCATCCCCACCACCAGGACGCCGGCGACCACCGCGACTCCGACGCCCGCGTACAGGAGTCCGCGCTTGCTCTTCGCCACCGGCGCTGCCGGATGCGTAGTCGGGCGCGTGGCCGACGGGCGGCGCTGCAGGCCGCTCTGTCCGCTGTCGACGCGCGTGGCCGGCACGCTCGACACCACCTGCGTCGCCCCGTCCGTGCTGTCGGACATCCCTTCCACCGCGCGCGCGAACTCGGCGGCGAACTCGCTCGACGTGGCGGGGCGCAGCGACGCATCGCGCTCCAGCGCGCGGCCGATCGCGCGCTCCAGCGGCGCGGGCCACTCGGCGTTGGGACGCACCTCGGAGAGGCGCCGCGGCTTGTCGGTGAGCCGGCGGATCATCGTCTCCTGCGCGGAGCCGCCGGAGAAGGGGAGGTCGCCCGTGAGCAGATGGAACGCGACGAGCGCGAGCGCGTACGTGTCGCTGCGTCCGTCCACGGCGTCCCCCGCGAGCTGCTCCGGGCTCATGTACTCCGGGGTGCCGACCACGAGTCCCGTCTTCGTCACCTTCTGCCCCGCCGCGCCCTGCGCCTTCGCGATCCCGAAGTCCACGACCTTCACCTGATCGGTGCCGTCGCGGTTCCGCGAGACCATGATGTTGTCGGGCTTCAGGTCGCGATGGACGATCCCGCGTTCATGCGCCGCGTCGAGCGCGCTCGCGGTCTGGCGGATGATCGAGGCGGCGCGCGGCGCGGGGAGCGTGCCGCCGCGCTCCATCACCTTCGTGAGCGATTCCCCCTCGACGTACTCCATCGCGAGGTAGATCAGCCCGTCCGACGTCTCGCCGAAGTCGTAGATCGCCGCGACGTTCGGATGCATGATCTTGCTCGCGTTCGCCGCCTCGCGATTGAAGCGGCTCACCGCGTCCGCGTCCTGCATCATCCCGGGCGACATGATCTTGATCGCGCTGGGTCGCCCCATCTTCACGTGCTCGGCGAGGAACACCTGCCCCATCCCCCCTTCGCCGAGCTTCTTGAGGATGTGGTAGCGGTCCGCGATCACCGAGCCGATGAGCGCGGCGCCCGGCGGGACTCGGAGCGTCGTGCCGTCCTTCGGGCAGAACTTGATGTCGGCGGTGTACTCGGAGCCGCACTGCGGGCAGATGCGGACCGCGGAGCTCACACCTTCTCCACTCGCAGCACCTGGTCTCCGGCGAGGATACGGGTGCCGGGGCGGAGCAGGCGGTCGCCGCGCGCCGCCACGGCCACGCCGTTGCGGCTCCCCAGATCCTCGATCACGAGCGTACCCTCGCTCGCGCGCACTTCGGCGTGTCGTCCGCTCATCGTCTGGTCGTACGGGAAGAGCCAGTCACCGCTGTCGCGGCCGATGGTGATCACCCGCTTGCCGGTAAGATAGAGCATATCGCGCGCCGTGCCATCCGCGCGGAGCTGGGCGAACAGGGCCACGTCCGGACTCGGGGTGAGCGACCCGATGCGGCGCGTCCCGCTGTCGTCCGTTCCAGGATCGCCGTGCGAGCCCGCTCGGCGGAACTGGAAGATCTGCGAGCCGATCAGCAGCACGTCCTCATCCTGCAGGGCGTACGGTTCATCGAGGAACACCCACGTGCGGTTGGCGGAGCCGAGGTCGCGCACGTAGAGCGCGTCGTCCTTCATCACGAGCTCGGCGTGCTTCGGGGAGAGGTACTCGTCCCCCGGGAACGCTATGTCGCAATCGCCGCGGCCGATCACCATCGTCTGACGGTCCACGTCCACGACCTGCTTCGGCTCTCCCGCCTCATCGAGCACCGCGAGGCGCGCCGCCACATCGCGCCGCTTCGCGGAGAAGACCAGCGTCTTCTTCGGACCCGCGGGCTTGTCCTTGCTCACCACCGGCGTGCCGCAGCTCGCGCAGAAGGAATCGAGCTCGGGGCGGATCGTCGCGCCGCACGTGGCGCACGCCGCGGCGGGGGTGAGCGTCGCGTCGGTGCGGCGGCCGCAGTGCGGGCAGAAGGGGAGCCCGACCTCGATCACGTTCGAGCACCAGCTGCACGTCATCGCCGCGCCCGCGTTCACGCGCGTGGGCGGGAGGATCGAGATCGCGGGCTCCGGTCCCGTGCGGCGCATCACGCTCGGACTCGGCCGGCGGTGCGACGGCACCTTGAACACCCGCTCGCCACTCACGCGCGGCGGCGGACTCGACGTCGGAGCGAGCGGCTTCCCACAGTCCACGCAGAAGCGCGCATCCTGGGCGTTCGTCTGACCGCAGAAACCACAGGCGTTCAAGCAGTTGCCTCCCCGGGGGCACTCCCCGTAAGACGCGCAAAGGTGGCGGCGGGTCAACACCTTAGGTCACCAAACCACGGGTCGGAAAGGACTTAGGTCACATCCCGCTCGCTCCCCTCCCAACCCCATGCTAGTTTGTCGCCCATGCGAGCCCTGCCCCCCGCCGCGCTCTGTGCCGCCGCTTCGCTCGCCGCGTGTGCGAGCGGCGCGGCGGCTCCCGCGGCGGCCCCTACGCCCGCGCCCCCGGCCGTGAGCTCGCCCGCGCTCCCGCCGGTCCCGCTGGTGACCGGACCGCTCAAGTTGAACGTGGTCTATCCGCCGTCCGAACACATGATCGAGTCGCGGGACTCCGAGTTCGTGTTCGGGACCGTCGGGAATGGGAAGGCGACGCTCACGATCAATGGTACTCCGGTGCCGGTCGCGCCCAACGGTGCATTCCTCGCGTTCCTCCCGCTGCCGCCGGCCACCTCGCCCTACTTCGATCTCGTCGCGACCGCGGGCACGGATACCGCGAGTCTCGAGTACCCGATCAAGCTCGAGCCGCCGATCGTGAGGTTCGAGCCCGTGGGGCCGCTCGCGTACGACACCACGAGCGTGGCCCCGGCGCCCGGCGTGCGCCTCGCGCTCCGCGACGACGAGTTCGTGCGCGTGAGCGTGCGGGCGCCGTCGAACGCGATGGTGCTGTGGGAAGGGGACCAAGGGGCGACCCTCTCGCTCGTGAGCGGCGTGCCGGCTCCGGGACCGCATCTGTTCGGGAACGGGGGTGCGCCGTCGCCGGTGAAGGCGGGGGGCGATCCCGAGGTGTTCAGTGCGGACCTCCCCGCGCGCGAGCTGCGCGCGCGCACCGATCTCCTGATCACGCGCGGCACCGACTCGCTGCGCGTGCCGCTCGGCAACGTGGCGCCGGCGCCGAACCCCGGGACGCTCGTGATCCTCGGCGCGGACACCGCGGCCTACGGCGACAGCGACCGCGCGGTGATCGCGCGCCCCATCCCCGCGGGGACGTACAAATGGTTCCTCCTCCCCGGCACGGTCGTTCCGCTCACCGGATGGAGCGGCGACTTCGCGCGCGTGCGGCTGGACGACCAGCTCGAGGTGTGGGTGAGCGCCTCGGAGGCCCGCTATCTCCCGGTGGGCTCACCCGCGCCGCGGCGCATCGCGTTCGCATCGCGCATCCTGCCGGGCGCGGAGTGGTCGGACCTCGTGATCCCGATGACGGCGCGTCCCCCGTTCTACGTGGAGGAAGGCGCGCGCGAGCTCGTGCTCACGCTCTACGGCACCCAGATCAGCACGGACCTCATCCGCTACGCCGAGAACGACTCGCTCCTGCGCCTCGTGACGTGGACGCCGATCACCAGCGATCGCGGCGAGTTCACCGTGCATCTCGCCGCGCCGCCGTACGGCTATCTGATCTTCTGGGACCGCGCGCAGGGGGCGCTCGTGCTGCGCGTGCGGCGCACGCCGGTGATCGATCCCAAGGCGCCGCTGCGCGGTCTCACCATCGCGATCGATCCCGGGCATCCACCCATCGGCGCCACGGGACCCACGGGACTCTACGAGCCCGTGCCGACGCTCGCGATCGGGCTGCAGGTGAAGCAGATGCTCGAGGCCGAGGGGGCGACGGTGTTCATGACGCGCTCGACGGCCGATCCCGTGGCGCTCAACGACCGCCCCGTGATGGCGCGCCGCGCGAACGCGCACGCGCTCGTGTCCATCCATCTCAACGCGCTCCCCGACGGCGTGAACCCGTTCATCTCGAACGGCACCGGCGCCTACTACTTCCAGCCGCAGTCCATCCCGCTCGCGCGCGCGCTGCAGGCGGGGATGGTGCGCCGCATGGGGCTGCGCAACCTGGGCATCAACTACGACAACCTCGCGCTCGCGCGTCCCACCTGGATGCCCGCGGTGCTGTGCGAAGGAGCGTTCTTGATGCTGCCGGAGCAGGAGAACGCGCTGCGCACGCCGGCGTTCCAGGCGGCCTACGCGCGCGGCCTGGTGGACGGGCTGGAGCAATACTTCCGCACGCTCGCGCCGGTGCGATGAGCGGGATGCGGCGGGCGGCCGCCGCGCTCTGCTGCGCCGTGGGACTCGTGCGCGCCGCGGGGGCGCAGGCGGTGCCGCCCAGCGGACGCTGGCTCACGATCACCACGCCGCACTTCCGCGTGAGTTTCCTGGCGGCGCTCGAACCGCAGGGGCGGCGCGCCGCCGCGGAGGCGGAGATCGCGTACGCGAAGCTCGCGCGCCATCTGAAGCCGCCGCGCGGTACGGTGGACCTCGTGGTCGCGGACAACGTGGATCTCACGAACGGCTACACGACCGTGTTCCCGACGAACCGCATCACAATCTACATCCTCCCGCCCCTCGACAGGCCGTCGCTGGAGTTCTACGACGACTGGTTCGAGGAGATCGAGACGCACGAGCTCACGCACGCGTTCCACTTGGATCGCAGTGCGGGGTGGTGGGAGGTGGCGCAGGATGTGTTCGGGCGCGCGCCGCTCCTGTTCCCGAACGGATGGGAGCCGGCGTGGATGATCGAAGGGCTCGCCGTCTACTACGAGAGCGCGCTCACCGGCGCGGGGCGCGTCAAGGGCACCACGTCGGAGACGGTGGTGCGCTCCACGGCGAAGCGCGGAGATTTCCCCTACTACGACCGGTGGAGCCTCGCGACCACGCAGTTCCCCTACGGCGACATCCCGTACGATTACGGCGCCGAGTTCCTGAATTGGATCGCGGTCACGCGCGGCGACACGTCCCTCCCGAAGCTCGTCGAACGCACGAGCCACCGCCCGGTGCCGTTCTTCTACAACGGAGCGGCGGAAGGAGCGTTCGGCATCACGTTCGCCGACGCCTGGAAGGAATGGCGGGACTCGATGGCGCGCGCCGTGCGCGGCCTCGCGTCCCCCGCCGAACCCATGGCGGGCTGGCGCGATCTCACGCGCGATGGGCACGACGCCATCCGCCCGCGCTGGACCGACGACGGATCGCTCGTGTACGTGGGGAACCTCGGCAAGAGCTTCACCGAGGCGTACGCGCTCGATACATCCGGCGCGCGCCGCGCGATCGGCCGCCGCAACACCGAGGACACCAACGTCCCCGTGGACGATGGCTCGATCCTGTTCGCGCAGCTCGAGTACGGCGATCCGTATCACGTGCGCTCCGACCTCTATCGCCAGCGGGGGGATCGCGTGGAGCGGCTCACCGTGGGCGCGCGCCTCGCGCAGCCCGACGTGCGCGACGATGGGAGCATCGTGGCGGTGCGGTACGAGCCGGCCACCATGAGCTTGGTGCGGGTGTCGCGCGACGGGCGCACGATCACGCCCGTCACCGGCGTCGCGCCCGACACCGAGTGGGCGGAACCGCGCTGGAGCCCCGACGGCCATCGCATCGCCGCGACGCGCTGGACGCACGGCGGCTACGCCGACGTGGTCGTGCTCGACACCACGGGGCGGATCGTGCGCACGTTCACGCACGACCGCGCGTACGACGGGAGCGCGGCGTGGAGCCCCGACGGCAAGGCGGTGCTGTTCTCATCCAATCGTACGGGCGTGACGGATCTCTACGTGGCGCTGGTGGAAGGGGACGCGCCCCCGCGGCTCATCTCGCACGCCACGAGCGCGCTGCAGTATCCGTCGCTCGCGGCGGACGGCCGCACGCTCGTGGCCGTGCGCTACGATGCGGACGGCCAGCACATCGGCATCGCCCCGCTCGACACCGCCCGCGCCGCCCCGGCCGCGATCGACACGATCTTCGCCGCGACCGCGCACGCCGCCGCCGCGATCGACACGACGCCGGCCCACGCGTACTCGCCCTTCCCCGGCCTCTGGCCGCACTACTGGCTCCCGCTCATCGGGCTCAACACGCTGAACGGCGTCACCCTCGGCGCGTACACCAGCGGCCAGGATGTGATCGCGCGGCACACGTACTACGCGCAGGCGCTGCTCGATCCCTGGCACTACCAGAATTCCTTCCAATTCGGCTACGCGTACGCGGGACTGGCGCAGCCCATCCTGACGTTCTCCGGCCAACAGTATTGGGACCAATTCCCCGTGTTCGACTCGGCGGGGTTCGATGTCGGGAGCTTGTTCCGGCGTTCGCGCAGGCTCGATCTCGGCGTCACGCTGCGCCGGTTCCGCGTGTACTCCACCGCGTTCCTCACCTTCGACGGCGGACTCCTCGACAAGGCGTTCACGACCACCCCCGATTCGCTCCTCGGACTGTTGTCGAGCTACTACCAGCAGCACGAGGACTTCTGGACGCTCGGGGCGAGCGCGGGCTACGCGAACGCGGTGCAGCCGCTCGCGGGGGTGTCTCCCGAGGATGGGATCAGCACCGTGGTCGCCGGCGATTGGCAGTGGCTGGATGGAGAGAGCGCGCTCTGGTCGCAGACGCTGCAGGCGTCGTTCGCCGCGTACGTGGCCCTCTCGCACGGGAGCTTCGCGCACCCCGTGCTCCGCGGGCGCGTGGCCGTGGGGGATGCGACGGGGAGCAATCCAGCCGCGTTCTCGCTCGGCGGCGTGAGCGGTGGCGGCACGCAGATCCTGCCGGGGGTGGTGCTCGGCTCCCCGCGGTTCTATCCCGTGCGCGGATTCGCGGCCGGCGTGGAGGCGGGGGAACGCGTGCTCGCCGGGAGCGCCGAGCTCGTGCTCCCGCTCGCGGCGCTCCACCACGGCTTCGGATTCTTCCCGCTCTTCCTGGATCGCTCGAGCCTCACGCTCTTCGCCGATGCCGGGAGCGCGTGGACGTATCCGACGTCGAGTGCGCAGTCCACCGCGATCGCGTCGGTGGGAGCGGAGGCGACGATCTTCGTCGGCGTGCCCTACGATTACGCGTACGCGCTGCGCATCGGCGTCGCCGCACCGGTGCTCAATCGCAGCAACACGAGCGTGCCCGCCGCGACGTTCTACGTGACGCTCGGCGGCTTCTGACCGGAGGGGACCATGCCGAGGATCGACCAGAGTGCGTTCGTCCATCCCGCCGCCATCGTCCTCGGCAACGTGACGCTCGGCGCGCGCGCGTCGGTGTGGCCGACGGCGGTGCTGCGCGCCGATTCCGACGCGATCGTGATCGGCGAGGACACGAACATCCAGGACGGGGCGATCCTGCACGCCGATCCGGGGCTCCCCGCGGTGCTCGGGGCGCGCGTGTCGGTGGGACATCGCGCGATCGTGCACGGCGCGATGGTGGAGGACGACTGTCTGATCGCGATGGGGGCCATTCTATTGAACGGCGTGCACGTGGGCGCCGGCTCGTTGGTCGCCGCGGGAGCGGTATGCAAGGAGGGGATGAGGATCCCGCCGGATTCGGTGGTGATCGGCGTGCCCGCACGCGTGGCGCGCGAGGCGACGAGCGAGATCACGGAGCGGATCCAGCGGACGTGGCGGGCGTACGTGCGACTCGCCGAGGAGCATCGCGCGGGGAAGTACTGAGTCCGGCACCCGGACCGGACCCTTTCGCAGTTCGTGATGTCCTTCGCGGAGGTGTTCTCGTGAAGAAATGTCCATTCTGCGGCGAAGACATTCAGGACGTCGCCATCAAGTGCCGCTTCTGCGGGGAGTTCCTCACGAAGCCGGCGGGAGGCGACGCGAGTCCAGCGCCTCCGCGCGCGGGACGCCGCACGGCGCGTGAGATCCTCTCCGATCGCGACATTCGCGAGATCGGCCTGCGAGGGGACATGTCGGATACGGACATCGCCCGTTGGCTCGCTCCCTTGGGTGACGCGTCGAAAGAGCAGTTCTGGATGGAGATGCGGATCAGCAAGGCACTGGGTGATTCCTTCGGCCTCAAGAGCGAGAAGACCGAGGAGCGCACGTTCCACCAGAATTACGAGGTCGTCCTGCTGGCCCTCATCATCGCACTCAAGCAATCCGGCAATGAGATCACGGCGATCATGGATGTGCCTCAGGGCGCGATCGCGGACAGCCGGATGCCGGGCGACCTCTGGTCGTATCCCGGCACGCTGCGCTTCGACATCATCGACGAAGCGCCGACGCGCGTGCGCGTCGTCGGACACTCGGAGGTCAAGGGCCAGATGTTCGACATGGGGAAGGGGAAGCGCGCGCTGAACGCGGTCTTCTCGACTGCGGAGTCGTATGTGAAGCGGTTCGCGCCGGCGCCGTGAGGGAGTGCTCGGAACGACCAGTCGACCAAAGTCGAAAGAAGCCGAACAAAGTGAACGGAAGTGAACCGAAGGCGGCCGCGCGCCCCTTCCGTTCACTTCCGTTCACTTCTTGCACTTCCGTCGACTTCGTTTGACTTGTCGTGCGACACGTGCTTCGGAGCAACCGCACCATCCTTCCCGGTCAACTGACCCGAAAGGTCCGGTCATCATTATTCGCTACTTGGTACGATTAGAATCGGGTTGGAGCCCTATAACACATTGCTATCTTGCGCATTACAAGTTCGACATTACTATGCGTGCCGGTAGCGGAATCACCCGGTGCAGCCCATCGCGCATACCGAAAGGTGGCGCGATTGATTTTCTGAGCGAGCGCGGGCGCGTATCGAACGGGTCACGTAGTCGGTTGCGGGATGGTGGGTTACATGGATCCTTGCGTGGAATCACGAGCCGCGTCTCCAGGGCTCCACCGCTCGGATCTGAATGTCTAGAGGCGCTGGCTGTTAGATTCCGATAATCCACCAGGAGTGTTCCACCATGTCGCTGCCCGGAAAGCCCCCCGCGACGCCCGACTCGCTCAGCAAGAACGCCCGGATCGTGCTCGAGAAGCGCTATCTGGTGAAGAACGAGGCCGGCAAGCCGGTGGAGACTCCGGAGCAGCTCTTCTGGCGCGTCGCGACGGTGGTGGCGGAAGCGGATCGCCGCTACGGCGCGAGCGACGGCGCGGTCGAGACGGTGGCGGAGGAGTTCTACCGCCTCATGACGCAGCGCCGGTTCGAGCCGAACTCGCCCACGCTCATGAACGCGGGGCGTCCCCTGGGGCAATTGTCGGCGTGCTTCGTGCTCCCGGTGGATGACGCGCTCTCCAACGGACTGACGGGCATCTACGACACGCTGACATCGATGGCGCTCATCCATCAGAGCGGCGGCGGCACGGGCTTCTCCTTCTCGCGGTTGCGCCCGAAGGGCTCCATGGTGCGCTCCACCACCGGCGTCGCGTCGGGGCCGGTGAGCTTCATGAAGCTCTACGACGCGAGCACCGACGCGGTGAAGCAGGGGGGCACGCGGCGCGGCGCGAACATGGGGATCCTGCGCGTCGACCATCCCGACATCCTCGAATTCATCAGCTGCAAGGAAGACCTCACGCAGGTGGTGAACTTCAACATCTCGGTGGCCGTCACCGATCTGTTCATGAAGGCGGTGAAGAACGGCGCGCCGTACGATCTCGTGGATCCGGTCACCAAGAAGGTGACGGGACAGCTCGACGCGCGCACGGTCTGGAACAAGATGATCGAAGGGGCGTGGCGCACGGGCGAGCCCGGGTGCTTCTTCGTGGACGAGGCGAACCGCTACAACCCCGTGCCGCACCTCGGCGCGTACGAGGCCACGAATCCGTGCGGCGAGCAGCCGCTCCTCCCGTACGACGTGTGCAACCTCGGCTCGGTGAACGTCGGCTATTACGTGAAGGACGGCGAGCTGGATTGGGACGCGTTCCGCCGCGACATCCAGCTCAGCACGCACTTCCTGGACAACATCATCGACGTCAACAAGTACCCGTTGGCGGAGATCGACGACCTGTCCAAGCGGATCCGCCGCATCGGGCTCGGCCTGATGGGGTTCGCGGACCTCCTCATCCGCCTCGGCATCCCCTACGACTCGCCGGAAGGGGTGGAGCTGGGGCGGAAGGTGATGGAGTTCCTGGACGTCGAGAGCAAGAAGGAGAGCGAGCGCCTCGCCAAGGAGCGCGGCGCGTTCCCCGAGTGGGAGCGCTCGATCTGGGGACCCGACGAGACGTGCGCACGCGACCCGATGGGGAAGCGCATCCGTCCGATGCAGATGCTGCGCAACTGCAACGTCACCACGATCGCCCCCACGGGGACGATCTCGATCATCGCCGGCTGCTCGTCGGGACTCGAGCCGCTCTTCGCGGTGGCGTTCATGCGCAACCAGGCGGGCGTGATGATGCCCGATGTGAACGAGGACTTCGTCGCGGTCGCGAAGGCGGAGGGGTGGTACAGCGACGCGCTCATGGAGCGCATCGCGAGGGAAGGGCACGTCGCGTTCGCGGAAGTGCCGGAGAAGTGGCAGCGCGTGTTCGTGACCGCCAATCAGATCGCTCCCGAGTGGCACATGCGGATGCAGGCGGCGTTCCAGCAGCATTGCGATTCCGCGATCAGCAAGACGACGAACTTCGCGTACACGGCCACGGTGGACGATGTGCGCAAGATCTACGAGCTCGCCTACGAGCTGAAGGCGAAGGGCGTCACGGTGTACCGCGACGGTTCGCGCGACAACCAGGTGCTCTCGACGGGCGCGACGGAAGCGGCCGCCGCGGCGCGCACGGGCACCGCGCCGGCGGGCGAATCGAAGCGCGAGCTCGGCGAGATGGCGGGCGAGCTCGCGGAGAAGAACGCCGAGATCGAGCGGCTCAAGCGCGCGCTGTACGACGCGGAGGCGGAGAACCTCCAGCGCCGCGCGAAGCGCTCACGCCCGGACAAGCTGCGTTCGACGTCCATCCGCAAGGAGACGCCGCTCGGCATCATGTTCGTGCACATCACCGAGGATGACCGCGGCCAGCCGTTCGAGGTGTTCGTCACGCTCGGCAAGGCGGGGGGGAGCGCGATGGCCGACGCGGAGGCGGTGGGACGGCTGATCTCGCTCGCGCTGCGCTCGGGGATCCCGCTGCAGGAGATCCACCGGCAGCTGCGCGGCATCAGCTCCGACCGCGCGGTGGGACTCGGGCCGAACAAGGTGCTCTCGATGCCCGACGCGATCGGCCTCGCGCTCGAGGAGTGGTGGCGCGACAAGCAGGGGGTGCAGCAGGAGCTGCTCGGCGACCAGCCGGCGCGCGCGAGCACGCCGGTGCGCGAGCAGGTGAGCGCGCCTGCCCCCACGCCCGCCGCGCAGAGCGGCGCGCAGACGCAGATGAAGTTCGATGCCCCGTCGAGTGAGACGTTCATGGGCACGTGCCCCGACTGCGGCTCGCAGCTCGAGTACGCGGAGGGCTGCGTGAAGTGCCACGTGTGCGGATTCTCCGAATGCGGGTGAGGGAGCTCGCGGCGAGGTGAGAAACGCGAGGCGCTACGATACGAGCGCCATACAAGTGCCATGCGCACCCGGGGCACTTCGGTCCCGGTGCGAGACTTGAATGGCGTTTCCCCTCTACAGGCCGCACTTCGAAGGGGCGAGCAGGCGTGCTGTGCCGAGTGGAGCGACACCGTAGCCTTGCCAAGCACCTGCGGTAGACGACCACAGAAGTGGGTATTCGACCATTCGACCAGGAGGGACACTGACGAGTAGCCGCTAGGGAGTATTTGACAAATGCGATGGACGCCCAGTTTCCGAATCAATCTTGCGAGAGGAAATAGAACTAAGAAGTTTCGTGCGCTGATTGGCTTCGAGAAGATACCAGAGACGCTAGCGCGGATCGGCAGGCTTGGAATAGCCCGCTCACGCGTGAAGGAGCATCGGCGCGAGTTGAGTCGTGCCCGCAAGGCCGTACAGGCGAGTGCATCATACATGGCAATCGCTCCGTCGCCGGCCGCTCCCGATAAGAGTACCACCTACGGCACGCCGGCGACGTACACCCTGAGTGTGCCGGCGGCGTCCGCGGGGCTCACCAGCGGCTACGTGTCGCTTTCGTGGCTCCTGGCGGGGCAGGGTCATCTCGAGTACGAAAAGGTCGAGTCGCTCAGAGAGCTTATCGACAGGTCGTCGCCGGACGAGATCGAGAACCTATTGCTGCGCGGAAGCGCGACCGGTAGCGCAGGCGGCAACCCTGCTTGGGTGAAATGGATGTATGGCAGACCGGTCGTCATGGACGGTCACCATCGCCTCTTCGCGTACATGCTGCAAGGCAAGTCGAGAGCTCCCGTGCTGATTGACTACTCGGGACGCTCAGACGGCGCGGCGTTCGGCGGGCTGCGATTCACCAGCGCCGTCCTATTCGGCGCGCACCCTCCCCTGCTTCAAGACTTTGGGCGGCAGGGGTTGTACATCGATATTCGGATCGAGGTTCGAGAGTAGGAATCCTGATTGCTCGCGAAGGCGTGTTCCGCCAATTTGGTGTTGGAATGAAATGAGCGCCTGTCGGTCGATACGATTCATGCACGGACCAAGGCCGGCGTCGCGAGAGCGGCGCCGGCCTCTTTCTTCAACGCTCCGGCGCTGGCGCGAGAGGCCGCTCCCCGATAGAATGGCCATCACCCCGAACCCCAGAGGCTCACCGTGCGGTTCTCACGCATCGTCCCGCTGATCTCGGCGCTCGGCGCCGCGGCGGCCGCTCCTGTCGCGGCGCAGTCGTTCGAAGGCACCATTTGGTTCGCCAGTCACCGCGATGAGAACGCTCCCGCCGACACGCTCATCCAGACCACCAAGGGCTCGCTCGTGAAGCTCGAGACGCGGAGCGGCACGGGAGGGGACCGGGGCGGCTACGCGGTGCTCGACACCAAGGCGCATACCATGACCGTCATCATGGCGCGCGAGCAGAAGTACATGACCATGCCCATCCCCGCGCCGAGCCCCGCCGCGCAGAAGCGCATGGGGGAGATCTCGTTCACGGAGACGTCGCGCACCGAGACCGTGGCCGGAGTCTCCTGCCAGGTCTACCACGTCTCGCGCGTCGACTCCGACGGCAAGAAGAAGGAGGGGGATGGCTGCTTCGCGAAGAACGTCGGCCTCGCGATCGGCAACATCTTCTCGTCCTATACCGGGACGGCGAGCCTCGGCGCGGAGAACCCCGCGTTCGCGAAGCTCACGCAGCAGAACATGCACTTGGTGAAGGCCACCGAGACGAAGGACGGCAAGGCGTCGGGGTGGCTCGAGATGATCAAGGTCGATCGCAGCGCGGTGCCGAATTCCGCGTTCGAAGCGCCGGCGGGATATACGAAGATGGAGATGCCGATGATGCCGGGGAAGATGCCCTGACTACGACAGTCGACGACAGTCGACGACAGTCGACGACAGTCGACGACAGTCGACGACAGTCGACGACAGTCGACGGCAGTCAACGACAGTCAACGACAGTCGACGACAGTCGACTGCCGTCGACTGCCGTCGACTGCCGTTCCCCTACTGTACGAGCGGGATCTTCAGCGACCTCGCATATCCCAGCATCACGTCGAGCTTGTTCTCGATCTGGTAATAGCGTGCCGTCTTCAGCCAGCCGATCGCCGCGACGAACTTCGGCACGTACGCCGCGCGCACATCCTCCTCCTGCTTCTTGGAATTCATCCAGATGCCCATCAGGCGCTGGGCGAGCGAGTCCGACATCTTCGCCTGGTTCTGCGCGTACGCGGTGATCACTTCCCACTCACCGTTCTGCGCCTTCATGATCTCGGCGCGGTAGGCGTCGTAGACGGGCCAGAACTTCGTCGCCTCGGCATCCGTGAAGGTCATGTTCTGCGCGACCGTCTGCTTCCGGGCGCTCGCGACGGCGAGGCGCATGGTGTCGATCGCGGCGGCCACCTGCTGCTGCGTGGGTTGCTGCGCCGGCTGCGGCGCCGGCTGCATGGAGGCCGCTTGCTGCGCGTACAACGCCGGCAAGGCGGCGACGGCCGCCGCGATCGCGGCCAGCCGCAGGGAACGATGCGTCATCGTGATTCCTCTCTGAGGATTGGTAGTATGCCGAGGCGCCGCGTCCATCGGATCAAGTGCGCGCCATAGCCTCTAACGCTAGCTTACGCACCATGCTCACCGCAACTCACCGCATCCGGGCGATCGCATTTGCCGCCCTCGCGGGGGTGAGCGCGGCGCGCGCGCTCGCGCAGGAACCGGCCGCGCACGCCGAAGGGCCGGTCATCCGCCAGATCCAAGTCATCCGCCAGCGGATCTTCGACTCCGCCGAGGCGACGAGCATCGTGTACAAGGGGATGAACGCGCTGCACTTCACCACGCGCGAGTACGTGGTGCGGCAGCAGCTCCTCTTCTCCGTGGGCCAGCGCTGGGACTCGGCGCTCGTCAGCGAGACCGCGCGCAACTTGCGCGCCACCGGGCTCTTCCGGAACGTCGTGATCGACTCCCTCCCGACCGACAGCGGCGTGATCGCGCGCGTGACCACGCAGGATGCCTGGACCCTGGGCATCGTCTTCTCGATCCAGAGCGCCGGCTCGCAGATCAACTACGCCGTCGGCTTCAACGCGAGGAACTTCCTCGGCACCGGCACGCAGTTCCAGATGCAGTACGGGAAGAACGCGGACCGCGACTCGATCCTGTTCATGCTCACGAAGGATTTCATCTTCGGATCCAAGTACAAGTTCCAGGTGAATTACGACGCGCTGTCGGACGGCGACGCGGGTTACCTGAACTTCGGGCGCCCGTTCCGCACGCTCGAGACGCCCGTGGGATGGAACCTGCACTCGAACCTCTACAACGGCCGCGTGCTCCTCTTCGTGGGGGGCGACACCACGGCCACGGACACGCTGCGGCGCGCGTACCACGTGTTCTCGCTCGATCCGGCGATCGCGCTGTCCGCGAGCCCGACGCATTACGTGCGCCTGGGTCTCTACATGCAATTGCAGAGCAGCGCCTACCAGCCGTACTCCGCTCCCACCTCGCTGATCTCGGACTCGCTGAGCGGCGCCTTCGGGCCGTTCATCACCGCGAGTTATCCGCACTACGAGCACGTGAGGTACTTCCAGGCGGGGGGCCGGCGGGAAGATCTGCAGCTCGGATTCACCGTCACCGCGGGCGCCTACCTCGCGCCGGCGCAGTGGGGCTACCAGAAGACGGGCATCGGCCCGTCGCTCGTCGCGTCCGCGGGGCAGCGCGTCTCACAGGTGATCGTGCAGGAATCGCTCACGGTGACGTCGCTCTTCAACTCCGCGGGGCTCGACTCCGGCACGGCGTACGCGGGCGTGACCGCCTGGACGCAACCGGCGCCCACGCAGCTGCTGATCGCGTACGTGGGCGGCGGTCTGCAGAAGAACGGATTCCCCGGGGAGAACTGGGACCTGGGGCTCGGCTACGGCGTGCGGGCCTTCCCGCAGCACGCGTTCACCGGGAATCGCATGTTCATCACGGCGGGAGAGTACCGATGGTTCTTCGCGCCGACCTTCGCGCGCCTGTTCGCGGTGGGGCTCGCGGCGTTCGTGGATCATTCGGGCGCGTGGTATTCGGGATCGCCGATGCGCAGCGGCACGGACGCGGGAGCGGGGCTGCGCTTCTCCTCGATCACCGGCAACCCGGGCTACGTGATGCGCGCCGACGCGGCCTACCGATGGTCCGACGGCGTCCAGCCCGCCGGATGGGTGTTCACGTTCGGGAAGGGCTTCGCCTGGCAGGTGTTCTAACGCGCGATCAGCGTCCCGCGTTCGGGCGAATGAGCGCGGCGTAGGCCTGCTGCAGATCGCGGTCGTCGGGGTGCGCGGCGAGCGCCCGCTCGAGCGCGGCACGCGCTTCGCTCTTGCGGCCGAGCTGCTGGAGCGCGAGCGCGTAGACGAGCGCGTAGCGCGGCACCGTGGGAGCGAGCCGCATCGCGGCGGCGAACGGCGCGAGCGCATCCTGCACGCGGCGTTCGCGGATGTACACGAGGCCGAGCGCGTACTGGAGCTCGGCGCCGCTCCCCTTCGGCGCGTGCGCGAGGCCATCGCGCAGCACCCGCTCGGCCGCGTCGTCGTGCCCCTCCTGGCGATAGAGATCGGCCAGGTTCACGTACGCGGCGAGGAGCTGCGGGTTCATCTTGAGGGTGATCGCGTACTCGGCGGCCGCGCTGTCGATGCGTCCCGTCTCGGCGAAGAAGGCGCCGAGGGTGAGATGTGATTCGGCGCGGTCGGCGTTCACGCGCTGCTCCTCGCGCCACTCGGCGATCGCGCGCCCGAAGGCATCGCGCTGTTCCGGCGTGAACGCGGAGGAGCCGGCGCCGGCGAGCGCGCGCGCGGCGTCCGCGCGCACGAGGCGCACGGAATCCGTGAGCAGCGGCGCGACGAGGCGCACGCGATCGGCGTCCGCGAGCCCCGCCGCGGCGCTCGCGGCGGCCGCACGCACGAGCGGGTCGCGGTCCCAGAGCGCGAGTTGCAGCGACGAGATGGAATTCGGCGTGAGATCGCGGCCCAGGAGGTCCACCGCGCTGGCGCGCGCGACGGCGGGCTGCGTCGTGTCCGCGATGAGCGCCGCGAGCGCGGCGGCCGCACCACTCGCGGCGCGCCGGCCGAGGTCGATCGCGATGCCGTAGCTCGGTCGCTTCGCGAGATCGGGCCACCAGGCGGCCGCCGCCGTGGCGGCCCATGCCGGGCCATTCGTCGCATGGCACGAGGCGCACGCGTTCGGCACGCCGAGGCGTACGGTGAGGTCGGGGCGTGGTACGCGGATGGAGTGATCGTGGCGCGCGTGCACCACCATGAAGTCGCGCGTCGGCATGTGGCACGCGACGCAACTCGAGCCGGCCGAGACCGCCGGATGGTGCGTGTGCGATGCCGCGGCGAATATCTCGGGCGGGTGGCACCGCGCGCAGACGGCATCCACCGGCGCCGCGATGGTCGCGCGGTGCGGGTCGTGGCAGTCGCTGCACGTGACGCCCATGTGGTACATGCGGCTCTGCCGGAACGACGCGTACTCGTAGTCCTCCTCGAGGATCTGGCCATCGGCGAAGTAGTACGGCTCGTCGATGGTGACGGGGCGATGGGTGTCGGCGAGGAGCTCGCCCGGCACGTAGTGCTCGGCGAGCACGCTGCGCCGGGCGTGGCAGCGGCCGCACATCTCGATCTCCGCGTGCGATGTGCGCGGCGAGTCGCGGTGCGGGAGGTGCGTGGCCGGATCGAGCGTCCAGCCGCGGGGGGACGTGTCGCGGAGCGCCACCAGGAGTCCGTCGTCGCCGCGCGCGTGCGTCGAGTCCGCGCCGAGCGCGCGCGCCCACGCGACGTGCGCCGATCCCGGTCCGTGGCAGGCCTCGCACGAGACGTCGATCTCGGAGTAGGTGGTGTGATACGTGTCGCTCGCGGCGTCGTATCCCTTGTCCACGTTCGTCGAGTGGCACTCCGCGCACATGAAGTTCCAATTCTGGTACGGGCCCGTCCAATGGAGGACGTCGTCGTGCGCGACGGCCTCTTTGGGATAGAGATGGAACCAGCGCTGGCCGCCCTGTGCCGCGGGACGCGAATCCCAGACCACGTTGAGCGCCTGGTAGCGTCCGCCGGGGAACGCGATCAGGTACTGCTGCAGTGGATAGACGCCGAACGTGAACGCGATCTCGTAGTCGTGGAGCGAGCCGTCGGGGCCGTCGGTGCGCGCGAAGAACTTGCCGTCGTGCGAAGTGAAGGTGCTCGTGATGCCGAAGTGCGCGAACTTCTCGCCGTTGAACGGGGCGAGCACGGTCGCCCGGGTGGCGGCCTGCATCGCGAGCGCGTGATGCGAGCCCTGCCAGAGCGCCTCCTCGCGCGCGTGGCACGCCGCGCACTGCGCGCGCCCGACGAAGCGCGCCTCGGGGCGCTCGGTCGCGCCGCGCGAATACCACTTGCCCCCGCGCATCGTGCGCACCGCCACGAGCGCGACGGCGAGCATGATGGCGGCCGCGGCGAGCCCCCAGCCGAGACGCGGTCTCCGTGCGCGCTGCCCGGAGGAAGCCGCCGCCGGGGCGGCCGCGTGGTCCTTGGGCCGTTGCTTGCGTCGCTTGGTCACGGCGCGCTCAGAACGAGGCCACGATCGTGAGCCCGAAGGCGTCCGTGTTCACGCGGTTCCCCTGCCAGGTGTTCAGGATGCCGAAGTACGGGAGCACCGACACGTGCACGAGCACGGGGAGCTCCGCGCCGAGCTCGCACTTCACGCTGCTCCATCCGCTGCGGCCCAGCACGTAGGCCCATTCGCAGTTCGAATAGGGGGTGAGGCGATAGCCCCAGAGCGAGCTCGCGATCTGCGCATCCACGCGGTTGCGATACCGGGTGGAGTACACGCCGTCGATCCACCGCCAGTCGAATCCGTTGCGGTCGGCCACGAATACCTTGCGGATGTTCCCGCGCGTGGTGAGCTCGGTGAGGATGCGATTCGTGATCGTGGCGGTGTCGACATTGATGGTCTCGTTGTAGCGGTAGCCGACGCGGAGCTGCGCCCACTCCCGGCGGTCATCTTCGAGGGCGTGCGCGCCAAGGAGGGTCGCCGGGATGAAGCGCCGCAGGTAGGTGAAGTCGAAGGACAGCCCGTACTGCTCATCCTGCTGTCCGGGGAGTCCCTGCAGCGACCACTGCGCCGAGGCGAAGAGACGCGCGTACTCGTTGAGCCGCTGGAAGTAGTCGATCTCGGGCCAGAACTGGGTTTGCTGCGGCGTGCCGCTCTGCGCCGCGAGCGGGGCGGCGCAGAGCAGGGTCACGCACAACGCCGAGAGGCCCCCCGCGCATCGCATGGCGGAGGAAACTAGACGGCGCGCGAACGCCCCGCCACGCGCGCGGCGCTGCTACGGGCGCCGCCCTCCGCCACCGCGCCCGCCCGCGCGCGCCCCGGAGGACCGCGCCCCCGACGACCGCGCCTGGTTGTACTGCTGCGTGCGCTGCTGGCCGCTCTGACGGTTCTGCATGGTCCGGTTCACATCGCGGTTCCCGGCACCCGCGCTGTTGGACCAGCCGTTGCCGTTGTTCCGCTGCACGGTGTTCCCGTTCTGGCGATAGACGTTGCCGTCGCGGCCGGCGACGACGTTGTTCGCGCGATTCTTGTTGAAGTTCCCCGACTGCACGTCGCGAGAGACCTTCGAGGAGGGAGCCATGCGATCCGATACGCCGGGCTGATTGTAGAGATTGTTGCCGCCGCGGCTCGGCTGTTGGGACGGACGGTTCGCGCCACCGCCGGGACCGCCCGGCCCGCCGACGCCGCCCACGCCCCCGACGCCACCGACGCCGCCCACCCCGCCGACCCCACCAACTCCGCCGACGCCACCAACGCCGCCGACACCACCGACACCGCCCGCGGGAGGACGGTAGCCGGGATAGCCGCCATACGGCGGGCGATAATACGGCGGCGGATACGGCGGTCGTCCCCACGGCCCGTAGAATCCGCCGTAGTAGGGCGGCCGCATCATGAAGCCGACGTGCATGAACGGCGTGCTGAACCCGAATCCGACCGTGAATCCCGTCCACGGATTCCATCCGACCGCGATCCCGAAGGTCACCGGCGGCGGATAGTAGACGCGCGGGCTCACGTACGGCGGATACACGAAGCCCGTGCCGTAGACGACGGTGCCGTAGTACGTGAAGGTCCACATGTAGCCCGGCGTGTACCCCACGTAGACGACCGTGGGCGTGGACTCGTAGATCTCCACGTACTTCGTGTTGTACACGGGCGACTCGGGGGGGATCGATTTCACATCGTTGGGGATCGAGTCCGCGACCGTCCACGGACCGAGCGGCCCGACGGACGCGAACCAGACGCCCTTGTCGCAGGCGTAATACAGATCGCGGATCTTGAGCACCTGCGTGGACGTGTTCGTCGCGTACTGGATGTCGGTCTTCGGGACCGGCGCGAACTTGGGATCGCCGTCATAGGTGACCGTGAGCTTCGCGGTGGCGCGGTCGATCGCCGCCGTCTGCGGGATCTGCGCATCCAACAGCGCGTCGTTCGCCTGCTCCGTGCCCGGGACCGCCGCGAGCACGCCGTCCTTCTCGAACGCGGCGGGGATCTTCGCGAAGCTCTTGGGGAGCGAGTCCGGCCGCACGAAGGACCACGGACCATCCAGGGTCTTCGAGACGTAGAATCGCCCCGCGATCAGCACGTACGTCCGCTGGTCGTTGAGCTCCTTCAGGATGGCGCGATCCGTGTTCTTCGCGTAGAGGATGTCCGTGCCCGTGATGGGCGTCCATTTCGGTTCGCCCTCGATCACGATGAGCTCGGTCGGCGTCGTGGCGGCGACGATCTGCGGCGGCGGGCCCGGGGGCGCGCTGTCCTTCTGGATGGAGTCGGGCACCAACTTGGAGATCGGCTCCGGCGGCTTCTTGATGTTCGTCCACGGCCCCGTCGCGGCTTGCGCCGAGTACCAGAGCGGTCCGCCGTTGAGATAGTACATCTTCGCCGTGGAATCGAAGACCACGAACGACGGCGTGTTCACGATGTACTGGAACGCGGTGTTCGGGAGCGCGCGGAGGATCGGATCGCCCTCGAAGAGCAAGAGCGCCGCGGGCACCTTCGAGACCACGATCCGGGGCGGCTTCGTGCTGAGACTGTCCGCTGAGTGCTGCAGGGTGGCCGCCTCCTGGAGCCCCGCTTCGAACCGGTCGAGCGCGATCGTGAACTGCCACTTCGCCATCACCGGGTTCACGAGGGCGGTGAAGCGCTTCGCCTTGTCGTCGGTGATGTTGGGGAAGCGCACGTTCGTGACCGCGAATTGGTCGATGTGCACCTGGCGCGTGTCCCGGTCGGTCTGCGTGCGCGCGGTGAACCAGATCACGCCGAAGACGGGCGCCGTTCCGTTCTTGCGGATCGCCGCGACGGCCGCACGCCCGGTGAGCAGGATCCCGCGCAGGGAATCCACCTGCGGCTGGTAGATCGTGATCGTCACCGAGTCGGCCGTGATGTCGCGCGGCCAGCCCGGATCGGTCGCTTGCGCCGCGGCGCGCGCGCCCACGGCCGTGATGAGCAACGCGGCCATGGCGGCCGTGCGAGCACGCGTGAGCGATCGCATCCAGGGCGCTCCATGCGGAGGGGAAGACGCCGGCGCGGGACGAATCGCGCGCGACGACCGGAAACTACGACGCGTAATACCCTCCGCAATGGTGCGCGTGCCAGCGCCCGAGCCACCGGCATCGTCCCTCTACCCGGTGCGGCGCACGAGGCGTACTGTAGCGGCGACCCTTCCCGGAACGTCCACCATGTCGTCACTTCGCCGCATGGGCATCGCGTTCGGTCTGGCCGGAGCCGCGCTGGCCGCGCCCGCGCGTTCCCTCGCGGCCCAGGACACCCAGTACTGGTCCGATGCCTACGGCACGCAGGCGCGGCTCCTCGGCGGCGTCGTGATCGGCAGCGACGCGGACATCAGCGCCATGTACTACAATCCCGGCGCGATCGCGCTCGCGGACAGCCTCCAGCTCCTGATCTCGCTGAACGCACTCCGCTACTCGTCGCTCGGCTACTCGGTCACGCCGGTGCAGAACGTGCCGAGCAGCACGGGCTGGTCCGCGCTGTCGAACATGTTCGCGGCGACGATCCCCATCGGCGGCAAGGATTCGCACCAGCGCCTCGCCGTCGGGCTGCTCACGCGCCAGTCGTTCGTGTTCGGCGCGCAGCTGCGCGACATCCCACTCGACAGTTTCATCCCCGTGCCGCCCCCGTCGCCCACGTTCTCGGTGGGCAACGCGCTCGTGAACCAGAGCATGAGCGAGGTCTGGCCCGGGGCGACGTACTCGTGGGCCCAGAGCAAGCGCTGGGGATTCGGCGCGAGCCTGTTCATCCCGATCCGCGGCCAGACGTGGTCGCAGTCGATCAGCTCGCAGGTCGTGAACGGTCTCGGGCAGACCGCGCTCGCGGTGCGCGAGTACGATTTCTCCTATTACAACTGGGCGCTGCTCGTGAAGCTCGGCGCGCAGTTCAAGGCTGGCGATGGATGGAGCGCCGGGCTGACGCTCACCACGCCGCGGTTGAGTCTCTTCGGCGGCGCCGATGTCGGCGCGACGAGCTCCTACGTGGACCAGGGGGTCGCCGGCGGCGGCGGGAGCTCGCAGATCGCGACGAACTACCAACCGAACCTCAGCGCCTCGTACCGCTCCGCGCTCTCCGTGGGCTTCGGTCTCGGCAAGCGGTGGACGAAGACGTCGCTCGACATCGCGGCCGAGTGGTTCGCGTCGGTGCCGAAGTTCACGATCATCCCCGCGATGCCGTTCACGCCGCAGACGGGCGGGGCGCCCATCGACATGGCGCTGACGGCGCAGTACCGCTCGGTGTTCGACTGGGGAGTGGGCGTGCAGCAGATCCTCGGACCGCACCTCGATCTATACGGCGCGTTCAAGACCGACGGGACCTCGATCCCGTCGGGAGTACGATCCGTGGGCACGCTCGTGAACTGGAACCTCCTGCACGCGGATGCCGGCGTGCAGGGGACGATCGGCCGCGTGGGGATCATCCTCGGATTCGACTTCGCGTGGGGCTCGCGCAACGGCCAGATCTCTGGGGCGTCGCCGCCGGGTCTCCCGCAGCTGCCGGCGGTGGACGAGAGCTTCTTCAGCGTGACGGGAGCGCTCGGATTCAAGTTCACCTACTGACGGCGTAACGAGCGGCGTTCGTCGCTCGTCGATGGTTGAGTATCCCTGTCCGCTCCCGGCACCACCGGGACTTTCTCGCACGGCACCCGCATGAGTCGCACGACCACGCCCGCGGCGGTCGTTCCACCGTCGGTCGTCATCCTCGGTTCCGACGCGCTCCTCGCGGCGCTGCCGGCGACGCCGACGCAGCTCGCGAACGCGTGCTACGCCGCCGGGTTCGAGGGGGTGTTCCCCGCGAGCTGGGGGGATGAGCTCGTCGCGGCCGGATGCCTGAAGGATCTCGAGACGCATCTCGGCCCCGCGATCCTCTGCACCTGCCCGCTGGTCTCGGAGCAGCTGCGCGGCGTGGCGGCGCTGCAGCGCTACCAACTGCATCTGGTGTCGCCGCCGGTGGCCGCCGCGCGATACCTGCGCGCGCTGTGCGACGATGCGCCGCTGCGGATCACGTACGTGGGCGATTGTCCCGGCGCGGACGATCCCTCGATCGACGAGCGCGTGGCCCCCGAGGAGTTCCAGCGCCGGCTGGCCGACCGCGCCATCACGCCGCTCTCGCAGCGCCCCGACCTGGGCTCGAACGTGCCGCGCGACCGCCGCCGCTTCTACTCGCTTCCCGGCGGGGCGCCGACCCCCGAATGGCTCGCCGCGGATTGGCCGAAGCGGTCGCTCGTGGACAGCGACGCGGGCACCGCGCTCGCCGATCTCGCGCATTCTCCGCTCGCGCGCGAGAGCACGCTCATCGACTTCGCGCCGCAGCTCGGCTGCGCTTGCAGCGGCGCGGTGGGCGGGATCGCGGCCGCCGATGCGCGGCGCGCGGTGGTGGCCCTCGAGCCCCCGCGCGCGCGGCAGGAGGTGCTCGATCCCGATCTCAAGATCACGGTGGAAGCGATCGTGCCGCAGGTACGCGCGAGCCGCGAAGTGAGCTGGGACGACTTCCTCGCCTCGCTCCCCGTGGCGCTCACTCCCGCCGCGGAAGGGGGCCCCCCCGCCGCGGCGCCGGAACCTCAACTGCCTGCCACGCGGCCCTCGATCCCGGCCACGCCGCCGGCACGCCAGAGCCCGGCGGGCGTGGTGGCGCGCACGTCGCAGCCGAGCGTGCGCACGACGCAGCCGATCCCTCGCCGCGCGCCGGTGGTGGAGGGAGGGAGCGGTCCGCGATTCCTCCCCGCGGCGCCCGCGCAGCTCTCGCGCCGCGACAAGTGGACGCTCGTGGCGCTCGTGCTCGGCGCGAGCGTGCTCAGCTCCGCGCTCACCGCGTACTTCACGGCGCGCGCATTCGCCGCGCGTGCGCCGGCCTCCGAGACCGCGCTCGTGGTGGCGCCGCCGCGCGACAGCGTCGTGCCCGCGCATGTCGACACCGTGGCCGTCCCTCCGGTGATCATCCCCGCCAACGCGCCGCCGTTGGGCGATCAGCGCGCGCTCGCGGGAGCGGCGGCCGAGAAGAAGCGGTCCGCGTCGACCAAACTGAGCGTGGTGCCGCTCAAGCGCGCGTCGCCCCGGGCGCCTTCGACGCCGGCGCCCGCGCGAAGCAGCGCGACGCGGTCCGAGGGGCGGAACTCACCGGACGATGCGCCGCTCATCGCCGCGCCACGCCCGGCTCCGGCCGCGATCCCGGCGCCGCTCCCAGCGCCGCCGGCGGCCCCGGTGGTGGTGCACGTCGCCCCTGAGCCGGCGGCGCCGGCACCCGTCGCAGCCCAGCCCGAACCGCAGGCCGCTCCCGCGCCGGCTCCCGCGAAGAGCGACAGCGCGCCTCCCGCCGCGGCCTCGCCCACGAACGCGCAGGTGGCCGCCGAGCTGCAGGCGATCCGCGATGAGCTCAATGCGCGCAAGCGCCGCGTCGACTCGCTCACGCGCAGTCTCGATTCGCTGAACGCGCCGAAGCCGCCGCGCTGAGCGCGGTACCGCGCCGCGCCTCGCGCGCGTAATTTCCGGGCCATCGCTGTGGCCCGCGCCCCTCGAACCGGACCGTGATCGATGTCGCCGCGCCTCTTCGCCGCGCTCGTCCCGCTCGCGCTCGCTCGCGCCGCGGCCGCGCTTCCACCGCGCGCCTCGCTCGGGTCGCTCGCGCCGCGCGCGCTCGCCGATTCCACCGTGGTGAACGAGTACATGTGGTACTCCGCGTCCACGAGCACCGTGCACATCGCGCTCAACGCGTCCGTGGGCGGGACCAACGGCGGGATGAACTTCAACGGGGGCGCGAAGGGGAGCGCGACGATCACCGTGCCCGCCGGATGGAAGGTGCAGATGCGTTTCACGAACCTCGACGCGATCCCGCACTCGGCGATCATCATCACGAGCCAGGATCCGCTGCCGAGCATCCCGCAGACGCCGGCGTTCGCGGGGGCGTACACGCGCGACCTGACGAGCGGGATCCCGACCGCGCGGGGGGACGATCTCGATTTCATCGCCGCCCCCGCGGGGGAGTACATCCTGCTCTGCGGCGTGCCGGGGCATGGTCCGAGCGGGATGTGGATCCGGTTCGACGTTGCGGCCGGCGTGCAGGCGCCGTCGTACCAGATGTGATCGCCCGCGCCCCGCAGGCCGCCTCGCCATGAACACCGAACAGATCCAGACGCTCATCTCGTACATCGGGATCATCGTGCAGCTCGTGGGCTCGGTGCTCCTCGTGGTGTTCTTCTTCCTGCTGCGCCGCAACATGTCGCGGAAGGGCTACTTCGGCATGTGGGCGTGGGCCTGGCTGTTCGTCACGCTCGGCGTCCTCATGCTCGTGGCGCGGTATCGCGCGATGCCGGAGTTCGACGTGAGCGGCGCGAGCGACAGCCGCCCCGGCGTGCAGCTGCTGTACATGGCCTACCAGTTCTTCAAGCTCCTCTTCCTCGAGTGCCTCGTGGCGGGGACGGTGATGTATTCCACCGGCCTCCGCGTGCGGCGCTATTTCGCGATCACCATCGTGGCCGCGGGCGCGTACTCGATCGTCTCGGTGCTGTTCGGCGAGTCGATGAGCGCGATCATCGTGTGGCAGGCGCCGGTGGCGGTGGCGGCCTACACCTTCTGCGCCTACACGCTCCTCCGCTTGCCCCCGTCGCGGCGCAGCTTGGGGAGCGAGATCACCGGCACGATCTTCGGGCTCGCGGGGGCGCTGTGGGCGCTCTACGCCGGGGCGTTCGGCCTCACGATCGCGAGCGGGACGGCCACGAATCCACTCATCGAGGTGGTGCGGCACAACTCGTACGTCGACATCCTCGTGCAGGTGCTGCTCGGCTTCGGGATGGTGGTGATGCTCCTCGAGGACGCCAAGCGCGAAGTGGACGACGCGCACGCGCAGCTCGAAGTGGCGCACAACCAGCTGCGCCGCGACGCGCTGGTGGACACGCTCACCGGCGCGATGAACCGCCGCGCCTTCAGCGAGGGGGTGGGTCTCGAGAGCGCGAAGGCCGCGTTCGGCACGCTCGTGATGCTCGACATGGACAACCTGAAGATCGTGAACGACACCTTCGGCCACTCCGCGGGGGACGCGCTGCTGCGCCATCTGGTGACCGTGCTGCGCAGCACGCTGCGGCCATCGGACGTGGTGTACCGGTGGGGCGGGGACGAATTCCTGGTGGTGCTCCCCGGCGCCACGGTGGGGGACGCCGAGCTGCGGCTCACGAGTGCGCTGCAGACCGCGATGCCGATCGAGGCGCCCGGCGTGGGCGATGCGCTCCCGCTCATGGTGAGCTTCGGCGGCGCGCCGTACGCGGGGGCGGAGGAACTCATCCTCGCGATCGAGCAGGCCGACCTCGCGATGTACGCGCAGAAGGCGCGGCGGAAGAAGCGCGCGTCCGCCGCCGCCGCGGTGGCGTAGGCCCCGTGACGCGGCGCGACAAGGCGGAGATCGTGCTCGCCTGCGCGCTCCTGCCGCCGGTCCTGGAATTCACGTCCGCGGCGCGCACGCTGCGCTGGATGCGCCGCGTGCCGCGGCGTCGGAGCGCGTCCCCCGCGCCCGAGGATCTCGCGCGCGGCGTGGACCGCGTGCTGCAGGCGTCCCCCGGATTCTGGCACCACACGTGCCTGCGGCGCGCCGTGGTGCTCGGCGCGCTCCTGCGCCGCGCGGGACGCGAGGCCGACGTCGTGATCGGCGTGCGGCGCGCGGCCGCGGGCGGCTACGAGGCGCACGCGTGGCTCCGGTGTGACGGGGTGGAGCCGTACCTCGAGCCGGGACCGGTCACGGAGTTCACCGAGCTGCGCTAGCGGCGTGCGCCGATGCGGAACGGCCCGCGGTGCGTGGTGCACCGCGGGCCGTTCGCGTGTCGCCCGGATCGACGCTAGTGGCAGTTCGAGATCACGTGCGGAGGGACCAGCGACAGATCGCACGTGACGCCGCCATCCTGGAGCGTCGCCGTGCTCGTGCCGTCGAACGTGACGACGTAGCGGCGCGTCACCTCGCGCACGAAGCTCCCGGCCGTGAAGTGGTTCTGCACGTTGATCACGATGTTCCCCGAGATCGGGTACGGATTCGTGGCCCGCGGCATCTGGAACCGCACGGCGTTCACGCTGTCCGTGCCGGTGTGGGTCAGCGTGCGCTCCACGTTGTTCGCGCCCGTCCACGTCGCGACGCGATCGAAGGTGCCAGCGCCCGTCCACGTGTGCTGCGGACCACCGACCGCCGGCGGGCGCGTCACCACCATCGTGCCCGCGGCGGTGTCGGCGACGGTGATCGAGCGCGAGGCGTCGACCGCACCCTGCACCGTGCCGTCCGCGGTCCAGGTGTGGTTCACGGAGTCGGTGCTCGCCGGGTTCCACCACAACCCCAGCGACGTGCCTTCCCAGAAACGGAACATGCGCACGATGCTCAGGCCGTTCTCGGTCACGCGCGCGCACGTGTACCAGCCGCCCGTCGCGGGCCCGGTGCAGTTCACGCTGTCCCCGCCGATGACGTCCGCCGCGCCGTACGCGTTCTCATTGCCGGTGAGCTGCACCACATCCTGTGCCGCGCCCTGCCCGACATCCTGCTCGGACGCCGTGTTCATTTCGGCGTCGGTGGGACTCCCGCTCGACGAGGTGCTGCTGGAACAGGCGGCGAGCCCGATCGCCACCATCGCCGCCGCGGCGCTCGTATTCAACCAGTTGCGCTTCATATCGATCCCCTGCTGAGGTGAAGAAGTCATGCCGGTGCCGCTCAGCCACAGAGACGATTACCCCGGGGCCGTGTTAAGACCCCGGCACGATTGTGACCTACGCCCATGCCGCGAGGTGACGCGTGAGGGCCGTGGCGTGACGGCGCGCCGCGCGCTTGCCCGCGTTCACGCGCGCGGCTACATCTCGCGAGACCCCCACACGAACCCCAGGATTGTGACGCAACGCACATCGGCGGCCGCTCCCCTCCCCGCGCCCGCGCGCTCGCGAACGAAGATCGTCGGCACCATCGGTCCGGCGTCCGCCAATGCGGACGTCCTGCGCTCGCTCCTCGAGGCGGGGCTCGACGTGGCGCGCATCAACTTCTCGCACGGCACGCATGAGGAGCACGCCGCGACGATCGCGCTCGTGCGGCGCATCGCCAAGGGGCTGGGGCGGCCGGTGGCGATCCTCGGCGACGTGCAGGGTCCGCGGATCCGCGTGGGCGACCTCAAGGCGCCGCTCGCGCTCGAGGATGGCCGCGAGGTCGTGCTCGCCCCGGAGGACAGCGGGACGAAGGCGGACATCCCCGTCACCTACGACGACATCGCGGGGGACGTGCGGATCGGGAGCCGCATCCTGATGGACGATGGACTCCTCGAGCTCGTGGTGACCGAGATCCGGCCGCCCGCGGTGCGCGCGCGCGTGGTGCATGGCGGCGTGCTGCGCGAGCACAAGGGCCTGAACCTCCCGGGCATCGTGGTCACCGCGCCCTCGCTCACCGACAAGGACCGCGCGGACATCGCCTTCGCCGTACAGCAGGAGCTCGACTACCTCGCGCTGAGCTTCGTCCGGAAGCCGGACGACATCAAGGCGCTGCGCGCGCTCGTGCCGAAGGGGCTCCTCCTGGTGGCGAAGATCGAGAAGGACACCGCGCTGGAGAACATCCGCGCCATCGTGGAGACCTCCGACGCCGTGATGGTGGCGCGCGGGGACCTGGGCGTGGAGCTCCCGTTCGAGGAAGTGCCGATCGCGCAGAAGCGGATCATCGCCGTGGCGAACTCGCTGGGCCGCCCGGTGATCACGGCGACGCAGATGCTGGAGTCGATGGTGACGAATCCGCGCCCCACGCGCGCGGAAGCGAGCGACGTGGCGAACGCGATCCTCGACGGCACGGACGCCGTGATGTTGAGCGCGGAGACCGCGACCGGGGCGTACCCGCGGCTCGCGGTGGAGGCGATGACGCGGATCATCCAGGAGATGGAGCGGCACCGCATCAGCGGCGATGTGGCGGCGCACGAGGCGTCGCACGGGGCTCCCGCCCGCACCGAGGACGCGATCGCGGCGGCGAGCGCGGCGGCGGCCCGCTCCCTGCACGCGCCGCTGGTGATCGTGTTCACGAAGGGGGGCTCGAGCGCGCGCGTGGTGGCGGCGCGGAGGCCCGACGTTCCCATCTTGGCCGTGACCGATCTCGAGCGCACGTGGCGCCAGCTCGCGCTCGTGTGGGGAGTGCAGCCCGAGCTCGTGCGCCACGCCGACGACTACGACACGATGTTCGCGCTCGCGCGCGAGGTCGTGGCGCGCACGAAGCTCGCGAAGCCAGGCGACCGCGTGATCGTCACCGCCGGAGTCCCGTTCGACGTGTCCGGCTCCACCAACCTGATGAAGGTGGAAGTGTTGTGAAGCTCACGTTCCTGGGCACGGGAACGAGCTACGGCGTGCCACAGATCGGATGCGAATGCGCGGTGTGCCGCTCCAGCGATCCGCGCGACCGGCGAACGCGCAGCGGTGCGCTGGTCACCACGGATGGCGGCGCGCAGCTCCTGATCGACACGCCGCCCGAGCTCCGTCTGCAGCTCACCGCCGCCCGCGTGTCGCGCATCGACGCCGTGCTCTTCACGCACGAGCACGCCGACCACACGCACGGCATCGACGACCTGCGCGCGATCACGCAGCGCAGCGGCGCGCCGCTCCCCCTCTACGGTCCGGCTCTCACACTCGCGCACCTCGCAGTTCGGTTCGCGTACATCTTCGACGCGCACGCCGCGCCGGCGCCGGGGACCACGCGCCCCGAGGCGCGCGCCACCCCCCTCACCGCGGGGGTCGCGACGCGCATCGCCGATGCCGACGTGCTGCCGCTCGCGGTGCCGCACGGCGACATGCCGGTGTTCGGCTACCGCATCGGCGCCCTCGCGTACATCACGGACGCCAAGGAGCTTCCCGCGCCGGCGCTGGCGCTCGTGCGCGGGGCGAAGGTGCTCGTGCTGAACGCGCTGCTGCGCCAGTCGCATCCGACGCACCTGAGCATCGCGGAGGCGGTCGAGACCGCACGGCGCGTGGGCGCCGAGCGCACGTACCTGACGCACCTCACGCACGGGACGAGCCACGCCGACCTCGAGGCCGAGCTCCCCGCGGGGATCCGGCCGGCCTACGACGGGCTGACGCTGACGATCGCGTGACGCCCCGCCCGCGCTTCGCCCGGGCGCGTTATCTTCGTGCCGTGCCGACACCCACGCGCCGCGCGCGCCCCCCGATCCTCGCGCTCGCCCTCGCGGCTGCCACGGCCTGCGGGACGGGGCGGGAGCCCAACGCGGGCACGCCCGCGCCTCCCGACACGACGCGCGCGCCCGCGCCGGCGCCCGCGCCGGCGCCCGTGCTCCCACCGGCGGTGGCCGCGGCGCCCGCCGCGGCGGCGCCGCCGCGCCACCAGGGCGCGCTGACCGCGCGCGAGCGCTTCGTACGCGACTCCATCGCGCGCGCCGCCTTCGTGCGCGACTCCCTCGCGCGCGATGTCTTCGTGCGCGACTCCCTGGCGCGCGAAGCGTTCGTGACCGACTCGCTCCGTCTCGCGGCGGCGCGGCGCGATTCGCTCGCGCGCGCGGAGTTCGTGCGCGACTCGCTCAGGCAGGATTCGCTCGCGCGCGCCGGCCGGGCGCCGCGGGAGGACTACGCCGCGGTGGTGGCGGCGCGCGCCGCCAAGGACTCGGCGGCCATCGAAGCCCGCGCCGACTCGCTCTATGGCCCCGACGGTGCGATGCCGCGCATCGAGGGCGACCCGAACATCTCGCGCCCCACCGTGGCGCTCTCCTTCCAGTACGTGAGCCAGGTCCACGACATGTACTCGCAGATCACCGCGAGCTACGGGCGCCCCTTCTGGGACGGCGGCTCGTGGGAGATCGATGTGCCGGTGCAGCACTGGGACAGCGTCGGCGGCGCGCCCAAGTCCGTGACGGGTCTCGCGAACATCACGCTCACCGTCAACAAGCGCATCTCCAGCCGGGATGCGGCGTGGCGGCAGATCGCGAGCTTCGCGCTGCAGCCGCAGACGGGGCTCGTGGACAAGTCCATCGGCAACGACCAATGGATCGCGACCGCGCAGTACGCGATCAGCCGGTGGTTCGCCGACGACCGCTTCCACTTCCGCTCCATCACGTACTATCAGTACGGTTGGTGGGTGGACCAGACGAACGGCACCAAGCAGAAGAACCAGCTCGTGCCGCGCCTGGTGTTCACCGGGCGCGTCACGCCGAAGATCGATCTCACCGCCGATCTGCGGCCGCGCATCGACTTCACCCGCGACCTGTTCTACTCCACGCTGATGTTCATGGGCTCCACGCCGGTGGCGCAGGTCTACGGCCTGCAGTTCGGGTACGAGTTCCCGTTGAGCGAGACGGCCAAGCAGAAGGTGGAGAAGGAGAAGTTCGTGCTGACCCTGTCGCGCACGTTCTGAGGGCGCGACCCGTCCGGCAGGTTCACGTGGCGAGCCGCGCATGGTGATCCCGAGCCAGCTCACGCTCGCGATCGAGATCGGCGCGGTGCTGACCTCCGCGCTCTCCGCGATGCTCGTCGCCTCGCGCCGCGGCCTCGACGTGGTGGGCACGTGCACGCTCGCGCTCGTGGCGGCGTTCGGCGGCGGGACGCTGCGCGACCTCCTCCTGGACCGCCGCCCGTTCTTCTGGGATGCGCGCTGGGAGTACGTGCCCGTCATCATCGGGCTCGCCATCGCGTACGTGTACAGCGTGAAGTTCAACCGCGCGGCGCGCGACCTGAGCCGCCACATCGTGCTCGTGGACGCGTTCGGGCTCGCGCTCTTCAGTCTCACCGGCCTCGCGTACGCGCGCGAGGCGATGCTCGCGCCGTTCGTCGCCGTGCTCATCGGCGTGCTCGCGGGGACGGGGGGCGCGGTGATGCGCGACGTGCTCGTGAACGAGACGCCGGCGATCTTCCTCCCCGGCGAGCTCTACGCCGTGGCTTCGTTCGTCGGCTGCTGGGCGGCCGTGGGCGCGGGGACGATCATCGACGATGCGGCGGGCGCGGCGACGGTCGGGTTCCTCGTGATCGTCGCGTTGCGCGTCATGTCCAACCGCTTCGGCACGCGGCTCCCCCCGCCGCTCTGGGCACAGCCGCCGAAGGAGCCCCCCGCCGACTAGAAGGCCGCCGTGAAGTAGATCGCGGGGCCCTGGATGTAGTACTTGAACGTCAGCTGGTCGCTGTTGTCGAACGTCTTCGTGATGCGCAGCCCGACGTAGTGGTACATCACCCCGAATCCATAGTTGAGGAACGGGAACCAGTCGACGGCCAGACGGTCATCCGTCAGCGCCCCGCCGTAGCTCGCCACCGAGTTGATGTACAAGTACTGCAACTGCCCGCGGAAGAAGAAGCGCGGGGCGAACTCCCAGTCGCCGTAGAGGCCGAGCATCGCGGACGGGGCGGTGAACCCGCCGCTCTTCTGTACGCTGTCGGAGAAGCTCCCGCCGCCCCCGCCGCCGCTCGCGCGGACGCCGAGCGAGGCGTTGATGTTGAACGCGTCGATGCCGAGTCCGGCGCCCAGGTCCCAGCGCGGATCCTTGAAGAAGTAGTAGCGATAAGTGGCGCCGTAGTAATAGAACCTGGAGCTCGCGTCGATCTTCGCCCCGGCGTGGTAGACGCTGTCGCCGAACACGATGCTGTCGTTCAGCGTCCGGCTCGCCGAGCGCTTGATCCCGAAGTAACCGAGCGTGATCAGCTGCCGCTTGCCGAGGCGCACGGCGGCCTGCAGGTCGAGGCTCTGCAGGTTGGACTTGAGGCCCAGGCGATTCTCGAGATCGATGTCCGTGCCGCCCTGGCTCGGCGTGGAGAGCTGCGCGCGCGACGCGATGTTCGGCAGGAACCCGCCGACGGAGATCGTGAAGTGCTGCGGCACGAGACCGTAGCGCTTCGCGGTGTCGGAGAAGACGTGGAGGGGATTGCTCTTCTTCGTCGCGGTATCCGCTTGCTGCGCGATGACCGCCGGCGCGGCCAGAAGGGCGAACAGGACGAGGGCACGGCGCGGCATCCGCGGGGCAAGTCGCATGGAGAGTCTCCGACTAGAAGGCTGCGGTAAGATACAGCATCGGACCTTGGACGGTGTAATTGAAGTTGATCCTGGCATCCTTCGGCAGCGACTTCGTGACGTCCGCTCCCACATAGTGATAACCGCCGCCGATGCCGTAGTTGTGGAACGCGTACCACTCGGCGGCGATCACGTCGTCCGTCACCGTCGCGCGGATGTTGCCGATCGGCGCGCTGATCCATTCGCCGCTCCCGCGCACGTAGAAGCGGCGCAGCGCCTCCCAATCGAAGTACAGTCCGAGCATCGGCGCGGGCGTCGAGAGAATCCCGGATGTCTGGAGACTGTCGTCCTGCCCCGCGATGGTCGCCCTTACGCCGAGCATCGTGCGCAACTCCACTTCGTCGAGCCCGAGGCCGCCCCCCATCTGGAAGGCGTGGGTGCGCCAGAAGTAGTACCGATAGCTGAAGCCGAAGTACGTGAGTCCCCCCGATCCATCAAGCTGCGCGCCGGGGGCGAAGGTGCTGTCCCCGAAGTGGATCGTGTCGGTGACGACCTTGCTCCCGGTGCGCGTGAACCCGAAGTACATGAACGTGAGCAGGCTGCGGTTCGCGATGCGGAGCGAGGCCTTGATGTCGATGCTGCTCACTTGGGTCGGGAGCCCCAGCACGTTCTCGAGATCGATGCCCGTACCCTCCTGCGTCTGCGTCGACAAGCTCGTGCTCGACTTCACGCTCGGGAGGAACCCGCCGAGCGACACGGAAAGGAGCCGCGGCACCAAGCCGAAATCCTGCCCTGCCGGAGGCTCGGTGATGGGAGCGGGGGCCCGATAGGGCACCGGCTCCGGGCGGCCGAAGGCGGCCGTCGCATAGAGCGAGACGCCCTGGATCGCATAGTTCGCTTCGATCGAGCCGCCGAGATCGCCGGTGCGCTTGAGGTCGAGTCCCACGTAGTGCCAGCCGAGGCCGAATCCGTAGTTCGTCCACGGATACCAATCCACGCTCACCTTGCGATCCCGGATCCCGCCGCTGTACTGCTGATACGTGAGGAAGAGCGCCTGCATGCTCCCGCGCAGGAAGACGCGGCGCCACATCTCCCAATCGAAGTAGAGGCCGAGCATGGGCACCGGCGCGGTGATCGAGCCCTTCGTCTGCGCGCTGTCGGTCTTGCTCCCGGCGGAGGCGCGCGCGCCGAAGGCGAACGAGAGGTTCATGCCATCGATGCCGAGTCCTGCGCCCAGCTCCCAGCGCTGCCGCCGCCAGATGTAGTAGCGATAGGTGAAGCCGTAGTACTGGATCTTCGGATTCACGTCGACCGTGGCCCCCGCGTGGTACACGGTGTCGTCCACCACGAGGCTGTCGGTGAGCGTGCGCGAGGCGTGGCGGTTGAAGCTGAAGAACTCCAGCGAGAACACATTGCGCTTCGCGAAGCGGAATCCGGCTAGGAGGTCGATGGTCTGCGTGTTCGCGGCGAGGCCGAGCTTGTGCTCGAGATCGATGCTCGTGCCGTGGCCGAGGGGGCCGGTGAGCGTTGCCGTCGTGGAGATGTGCGGCAGGTAGGTCCCCACGCCGAAGTCCCAGGTGTTCGGCAGGCTCCCCCACTTGAGCGTGTCGGCCGCGTCCTTCGCGGTCTCCTGCGGCTTCGCGGTATCCGCCTCTTGCGCCACGGCCGTCGCAGCCGCGGATGCGAGCGCGAGGACCGCGACGAGCCGGCGGAGCTGCAGACGCGGGCGGACAGCCTGCGGTGACGGCAACGGGACTCTCGACGGGAAGGGTGTCGCGGGTGCAATCTACCGGGGAAGGCCGCCCCTGCCAGCGGTGTTTCTCCGACAATAGCGCCCGATGAACCCTCGCACGCGCCGCGCCGCTCCGTCTCGGTCCCTCCCGCGCGCCGCGCGGGCGGGCGCCTGCTTGTCGCTCGCGGTGGCCATCGGCTGCCCCAAGGTGCCCACGCAGACGGCCTCGATGCGCGCCGCGCCGGAGGTCGACATCAGCGCCGCGCAGCTGCAAGCGCGCGCCTTCGAGACGGGGCGCCTCTTCAATTCGAGCATCGAGCTCGCGGCGGACAGCATCGCGCGCGCGAGTGACTCGGCGCCGGTGCAGGAGCGCGCGCTGCGTTGGAAGGTGCAGGCGATCCCGCTGGTCCAGGAGGCGTCGCTCCGGAACGATCCGCTCCTCGCGACCGCCGACCTCGCGCTCTTCTCGATCCAGCAGGAGCAGTACTTCCGGTCGGGGGACGGGCGGAACGCCTTCGGCCCGCAGCAGCCGATCGCGATCGGAGCCGCGCAGGCGATCGAGGACGACGCGTTCGCCATGATCGACCGGTCGGTTCGGGGCGGCGAGCTGAAGCCCGAGGCGCGCGAGCGGCTCACGGCGTGGGCCACCGCCCATCCCATCCGCGGCCGCACCATGCAGCGACAGTCGATCCTCGCCACGGAATGGAGCACGATCGGCGTGCCGTCCACGACGATCGCCGCCACCGCCGCGAACATCGACCGCACGCTCCAGCAGCTCTCGCTGCGCATGAGCTACCTCAACGAGACGCTCTCCCAGCAGGTGCGCTGGAGCGCGCAGCTCCTGCTCGATGAGACGTTCAGCGCGCCACGCGGGGATTCCATGCTCTCGGGGGGCGCCGGGCTCCTGAACAACATGAACGCGCTCGCGGCCGATGCGCCCGCGCTGGTGGCGCGCGAGCGCGTGGCGCTGCTGGCGGGCATCGATCACGAGCGGGCGGCGGCGCTCGCCGACGTGGACCGCCAGCGCCGCGAGACGCTCGATTTCGCCGTGCAGCAGCGGCTGGCGCTCCAGCAGGCGCTCACCGCCGAGCGTGTGGCCGCCTTCGCGGACATCGCGCGGGAGCGCGCCGCGGCGATGGCGTCGGCGGACAGCCTGGCGGCGAACACCATCGCGCGCGCCGACGCGGTGGCACGGCACGTGATGATGGAGCTGCTGGTGGTCGCGCTCCTGACGGTGGCCGCGCTCACGCTCGGGGCTCTGCTCGTGGTGCGGCGGTGGCGCGCGTCCGCGCCATGACCGCGGGCCGGGCGCGCGCCCTTGCGGAGGCGCGCCGGGCGCGGCGAGCTTCAAGACGGGCCCCCGACCCGATCGCGGCATTGGAGGACACACGATGAAGACCCAGATGGCGGCGCCGGCGACGTTCTTCGGCGGCGCCGTGCGCGTGAGCGGCGAGTCCGTCGCCGTCACCGATGAGAAGGCGCTCGCGACGGACGCCATGGATGCGCTCGCGCGCGATGCCGTGTTCGGCGACGCCGCCGCGAAAGAGCGCGCCCGCTGGCTCCTCTGGGAGCTGGGCCAGGCGGTGGGAGTGCGGCCGTCGTCCATCCACGAGCTCTACCGCGCGCGCGGGCGCGGCGAGACCAAGGGCTTCACCGTCCCGGCGATCAACGTGCGCGGTTCCGCGTACGAGACGGCGCGCGCCATCTTCCGCACCGCCATCGCCGCGCGCGCCGGCGCGTTCATCCTCGAGATCGCGCGCTCGGAGATCGCGTACACCGACCAGCGCCCCGCCGAGTACGTGGCGGTGATGCTCGCGGCCGCGATGCGCGAGGGATTCCGCGGCCCCCTGTTCATCCAGGGAGACCACTTCCAGGTGAACGCGAAGAAGTTCGCGGCGGATCCGACGGGGGAGGTCACCGCGGTGAAGCAGCTCGCGGCGGAGGCGATCACGGCGGGGTTCTTCAACATCGACGTCGACACGTCGACGCTCGTGAACATCAGCCTCGCCACGCTCGACGAGCAGCAGCGCGCGAACTACGAGACGGCGGTGGACATCGCGCAGGTCGTGCGGTCGCTGCAGCCCGCCGGGGTCACGATCTCCATCGGCGCCGAGATCGGCGAGGTCGGCACCAGCAACAGCACGGTGCCCGAACTCAAGGCGTTCATGGATGGCTATCTGCGCACGGCCCAGGCGCGCGGGCTCGGCGCGATGGCGCCGCTCTCGAAGATCTCCGTGCAGACGGGGACGTCGCACGGCGGGATCGTGCTCCCGGACGGCAAGATCGCGGACGTGAAGCTCGACCTGAAGGCGCTCGAAGCGCTCTCCAAGGTGGCGCGCGACGAGTACGGGATGGCCGGGGCGGTGCAGCACGGTGCGAGCACGCTCCCCGAGAATGCCTTCGGCCACTTCCCGCGGATCGAGACGGCGGAGATCCACCTCGCCACCAACTTCCAGAACATCCTGTACGACCACCTCCCCGACGCGCTGCTCGCGAACATCTACGCGTGGCTCCGCGACAACGCGAAGGACGAACGCAAAGCGGGGGACACCGACGACCAGTTCTACTACAAGACCCGCAAGAAGGCGCTGGGTCCCTTCAAACAGCAGCTGTGGGACCTCCCCGCCGCGAACAAGGCCGCGCTCGCCGCGGCGTACGACAAGACCTTCGAATTCCTATTCGAGCAGCTGCGCGTGGGCGGCACCGTGGACGTCGTCAAGCGCACGATCACCGCGCCGCGCCTGCACCATCAGGCGCCGGCCGGCGCGATCGCGCCCGACGATCCCGACGCCGGCGAATAGCGCCGCGGCTCAGGAGAGAGCAACCATGTTCGACGACAGCGAGATGGACGACCGGAAAGTGATCGTGGTGAAGCGGAACGGCGGACTGGGCGCCTTCCTCATCGGGCTGGCGGTGGGGGCGGGGGTGGCGCTCCTGTACGCGCCGCAATCGGGAGCCGAGACGCGCCGCATCATCAAGCGCAAGGCGCGCCGGGCGGCGGAACACGCGACCGAGTTCGCCGAGGACGTGGTCGACGATGTGCGCGACCGCGTCTCGCACGCCAAGGAGCGCGTGCACGAGCGCGTGGACGCGGCGCGCGACGCCTTCGAGCGAGAGCGCCGGCACGTGAAGGAGACGGTGCGCGCCGGCCGTGATGTGGCGCGGAGCGCGCGGCAGGAGCTCGAGGCGCGCTTGGCCGAGGCCAAGGAGCGTTCGCGCGCCGAGGCCGGGCGCACGCGGCACGGCGCGGCGGCCGAGCCCGGCGACTCGGACGCGGGCGCCTGACCAACGCGCCGCTGCCGGCCCGGATCTGGGCCGGCATCAAGGACTACGCCCGCCGCGTCTGGGACAACTCGGCCGAGGATGAGATCTTCTTCCTCACGAGCGCGGTCGCGTTCAACATCCTCCTCGCGGCGGTGCCGTTCGTGCTCCTCATCCTCGCGGGCGTCGGCGTGTGGCTCAACCACACGCCGGCCGAGACGCGCGCGGACCTGTGGAACTTCATCGAGGCGCTGCTCCCCCCGCACGCCGAGGCCGCGGACTCCCCCTACCACAAGGTGCTCGACGAGATCGTGCGCACGCGGCGCTCCGTCGGGGTGATCAGCGCAATCGCCTTCGCGCTGTTCTCGACGCGCCTGTTCACGTCGCTCCGCCAGGCGCTGGGACTCGTGTTCGACGTGCGGGTCCAGCAGGGGATCATCAAGGGGAAGCTCTACGACGTCGTGCTCACAGCGCTCGCCACGGCGCTGTTCATCGCGTACACCGGCGTGAGCGCGTACGTGCGCCTCGCGACGACGAGGGGGGTGGAGGCGCTGCGTGAGCTCGGGCTGCAGCACGACGCGATGAACCGCCTGGAGTTCTCGCTCGCGTCGCTGGGCGCGAGCGCCGCGATCGCGCTCATGTTCTTCGCGCTGTACAAGTACCTGCCCAACCGCGCGGTGCGCTGGCAGCCCGCCGCGGTGGCGGCGCTCGTGACGACGTTTCTCCTCGAACTCGCGAAGGTGATCTTCGGCCGCTTCGCGCACAATTTCATGGGGACGGGCATTTACGCCGGCACGCTCACGGCCGTCGTGGTCGTCGTGTTCTGGGTGTACTACGCGGCGCTGATCTTCTTGCTGGGAGGGGAAGTGGGCCAGGTGAACGACATCCGGTACGCCATGCGCGTGCAGCGCGAGGCCTTCGAATGAGCGGCGCGCGCATCGACCTGCGCAGCGACACGGTCACGCGCCCCACCCCCGCCATGCGCACGGCGATGGCCGCGGCGGAGGTGGGGGACGATGTGCTGGACGGCGATCCCACCACGAAGAAGCTCGAGGCGCGGGTGGCCGAGATGCTCGGCAAGGAGGCGGCGCTCTTCTTCCCGAGCGGGACGATGGCGAACCAGACCGCGGTGTGGCTCCTCTCGCGCCCCGGCACGGAGATCCTCCTCGACGCCGGCGCGCACATCGTGCATTACGAGGTGGCCGGCGCCGCGGCGCTCTCGGGCGCGCAGCTGCGCCTCGTGAGCGGGAGCGGTCCCGTGATGGATGCGGCCGCGCTCGCGGCGACGATCCGCGTGCCGTCCAACCACGTGCCACGCGCCAGCCTGGTGTGCGCGGAGAACACGCATAACGGGGCGGGGGGGATGATCACGCCACTCCCCGCGCTCAAGGCGATCCAGGCGACGGCGCGCGAGCACGGGCTCCCGGTGCACCTGGATGGCGCGCGGCTGTGGAACGCGAGCGCGGCGAGCGGCACCACGCTCGCGGAATTCGCCGCCTGCGCGGACACGGTGATGGTGTCGTTCTCCAAGGGACTCGGCTGCCCCGTGGGGGCGGCGCTGGCCGGCACACGCGACCTCATGGACGAGGGGTGGCGCGTGCGGAAGCGCTTCGGCGGCGGGATGCGGCAGTCGGGGGTGCTCACGGCGGCCGCGCTGTACGCGCTCGACCATCACCTCGCGCGCCTGACGCAGGATCACGAACGCGCGCGCGCGTACGCCAAGCGGATCGACGGCGTGGGCGGGGCGAAGGTCGTGCCGCCGGACACGAACATCGTGATGCTCGATCTCCCTCCCGCGATGGACAGCGCGACGATCGTGCGCGCGGCGGCCGAGGCGGGGGTCCTCATCTCGCCGTGGTCGCGGTCGCGCGTCCGCACCGTGTTCCACCTGGATGCGAGCGACGCGGATGCCGCGCGCGCGGGAGACGTGGTGGCGCGCGCGTTGGAGCGCGCGCCCTAGAGCGCCACGCGGCGCCCGGATGTATATTCCCTCCGCTCCAGGTCCCGGAGGGCGCGAGCGCGCCAACCCCGCCAGGACCGAAAGGTAGCAACGGTACGCGTGGTGACCGTCGCTTCGGCCGGCCTGGAGCACTGCGCGAGCGTCCGAGCGCCGCGAGCATAGCGGCAGCGGCCTCGCGCGGAACGACATCCACCGCTGTCACGGAACGAGCCTGGCGCCCTCCGCGCCGGGCTCGCATTCTTTTCTCGATGGCCTTTCTCTCGCTCGCCAGAAAGTACCGGCCCAAGCGCTTCGCGGATGTGGCCGTCCAGCAGCACGTCGCGAACACGCTGAAGGGGGCGATCGCGCGCGACCGCGTGGCGCACGCCTATCTGCTCTGCGGTCCGCGCGGCACGGGCAAGACCACGCTCGCGCGCGTGCTCGCGATGGCGCTCAACTGCGAGCGCAAGCGCGCGGACGGCGAGCCGTGCGGCGAGTGCGCGAGCTGCACGCGCATCTGGAGCGGCTCCACTTCGCTGGATGTGGTGGAGATCGACGCCGCCTCCAATCGTGGCGTGGAAGACGCGCGGCAATTGCGCGAGCGCGCCAGCTACGCGCCGGGCGCGGAGGGGGGCTACCGCGTCTACATCGTGGACGAGGCGCACATGCTCACGAAGGAGGCGTGGAACACGCTCCTCAAGATCCTCGAGGAGCCGCCCCCGCACGTGGTGTTCGTGTTCGCCACCACCGAGGCGCAGAAGATCGCGCAGACGGCCAGCCCGGTGCTGAGCCGGATGCAGCGCTTCGACTTCAAGCGCATCGGGCCGGCCGACGTGCGCGAGCGTCTCACGGCCGTGCTCGCGGCGGAGCAGGTGCGCAGCGAGCCGGAGGCGCTCACCATGTTGGCGCGCGCGGCCGACGGCTCGATGCGCGACGCGCTCTCCCTCGCCGACCAGGCGCTCTCCCTCGGCGACGGCACGCTGAGCGCCGCGCGCGTGCGCGAAGCGCTCGGCCTCGTCGCGGAGGACGAATACCTCGCGATGCTCGACATCGTGTTGGAGCGCCGCGCGAAGGATGTGTTCCCCGCGGTGGCGCGCCTCGTGGACGCGGGGGTGGACCTCAACTTGTTCCTGGCCGGATTCGCCGACGTGCTGCGCGCCCTCCTCGCCGTGCAGCTCGGCGGCGAGGCGAGCGACTTCTCCGAACAGGCGCGGAGCGCGATCGCCGCGCGCAAGGACGCGCTCGGATACGCCGACGTGCTGCGCATGCTCACCGCCCTCACGGAGCTCGAGCCGCGGTTCCGCCGGAGCGCTCAGCAGCAGGTGCTGCTCGAGACCGCGCTCGTTCGCTTCGCGCTCCAGGACCACAGCGTGGCGATCGAAGACGTGCTGACCGCGCTGGGGAACAATCCCGCCGGCGGCGGCGGGAGCGTGGCGCGCGACATCGCGCGTCCCGCGCCGAAGCCCGCGCCGAGCCCGGCGGCGCCGCACGCGCGGAGCGCAACTGCGCCGCACGCTGCTCCCTCCCTCCCTGCTCCCCCACCGAACGCCGAGCTCTCCGTGCCCGCGCTCGTGGGCGCCTGGGATGCGATCGTGCAGCGCATGTCCGCCGACGGCCGCTCCCTCTTCGTGGCGGCGCTCAAGCACGCCGTCCCCGTAGTGGTGACGGCCAAGGGGGAGATCACCCTCGAGCTCGAGCCCGATCACTCGATCTACGAGCCGCCGATCACGCAGGCCGCGGCGAAGATCCTCGACGCGATCCGCGCGCAGTTCCCGCAGGCCTCCAAAGTCGGCGTGCGCGTCGCGACCACGGGCACCGCCGATGCGAGCCCGAAGCGCATCACCGCCGAGCACGTGAAGGCGGAGCGGCTCGCGTCGCTGCGCAAGAAGGACCCGGCGCTCGATGCCGC
>Ga0335085_10001561_pt1 | contig 47383 bp, 45 predicted proteins | sample Lox_Sample_45_FD_206712 | JGI IMG/M metagenome (GOLD analysis project Ga0335085, IMG submission 206712) | Soil microbial communities from Loxahatchee National Wildlife Refuge, Florida, United States - Lox_Sample_4.5 | ecosystem: Environmental > Terrestrial > Soil > Wetlands | place: USA...
AGATAACGAACGGCCCCGAGGCTGTGGCAGACATCGCGGAATTTCGTCTCCTCCTCGGCCGAGATGATAATCACCGGCAATGCGATCTTCATATAGTTGAAATGGTTCATCACCGCGATGCCGTCGAACTCCGGCATATGAAGATCGAGCAGCAGGCAGTCCGGCCGCTTTTCCGCGAGCGCGTGCATGAATTCCACGCAACTGGAATAGGCATTCACGCGCAGGTCCCAGCTCTTCAGAAATCGGCTGACCGCATTGCGTATTGAGGAATCGTCGTCGACGATTGCCGCGGCAGGCATGCGCCGGGACCAGGAACCGGAGCCTCTTTGCATGAAGCGCCGGGGCAACATTGGCCTTTGGTCCAAGCGTTCTATCCCCGTCATTTCAAATAACTTTAGCTTTGAGGTCCGGGGGAGTCGCGATGGCTTCGACCGCGTCGACGCCAGCCCGCAATGCCGATACGTCTTCCCAAAGGGGCCCCCCACTCCCTGCCAAAGCGCTGGCGCGCCGCGTCATTGAACGGCGTGCATTCGAAGCTGTCGTCTGGGCGATGCCCGCCGTCAATTTCGATCTGATGTTCCAGGCGATGGCTCGCGAGACCAAGGGCGGCTGGAACCAGATCGTCTACTGGTCCGGGCTGCCCGACTGGAAGAACCAGACACTCACGCCGAACCCGGATTCGATTTATCTGATGCCGTTCTTCAACACGAAGGACGGACCGGTCGTGCTGGAGATTCCGCCGGCCGATGATGGAACGATCGTCGGCACGATCATGGACAGTTGGCAGTGCGCGCTGGAGGATGTGGGACCGGCGGGCACCGACAAGGGCAACGGCGCCAAATATCTGATCCTTCCACCCGGCTACACAGGCAAGGCGCCGGATGGCTGCATCCCGCTCCAGGCGGACACGACGCGCGGTTTTGCGTTGTTGCGTTCGATCCTGAAGACGGGAAGCGCCGGCGACATCGCCGCCGCCGTCGCTTATGGCAGGCGCATCCGGCTTTATCCCCTCGCGCAGGTAGCTAGGCACGAGACGACATTCGTCGATGCGATCGATGTCGTGTTCGATGCCACCATCCCCTACGACGCTCGCTTCTTCGAGTCGCTGGACCGCTTCGTGCAGGCCGAGCCGTGGCTCGTCCGCGACAAGGCGATGATCGACACGCTGAAATCCATCGGCATCCGCCGAGGCGGCACATTCGATCCCGATCCGGAAACCCGCGGGATATTGGAGAGCGCCGCGCAGGAAGCGCGGGCGTGGCTCGACATGAAGTATGAGAGCCTGTTCGACCAGCCCTTCCATCCGTCCGCGCGGTGGACGCTGCCGGCATCACGCGATCTTCTCACCGGCCTGCAAACCTTTTTTGCCGATCCGGAGACCTATCCTCTGGACGATCGCGGCATCACCTATTCCATGGCGTTCTTCAGCCCCAAGCACAGCAGCACGGGCTCCTTCTATCTGATGACGATCCGCGACAAGGCTGACGCCGCCTTTGACGGTGCCAGGACGTATCGGCTCAACGTGCCAAAGGATCCGCCGGTGCGGCAGTACTGGTCCGCGACCGCTTACGACCGTGGCACCCACGCTCTGATCCGCAACCGGCCGCGTTCCAGCTGCGCCTCCACCACGCCGGGAATTCTGGAGAACGCTGACGGCTCGGTCGATGTGTATTTCGGTCCGAAGGCGCCGCCAGGCAAGGAGTCGAACTGGGTTCCGACGAGCTTGGATGGACAGTTCGAAGTGCTGTTCCGCTTTTATGGACCGGAGAAGCCACTGTTCGACAAGACCTGGGTTCTGCCGGACATCGAGAAGATCGACTGACGAAAAAAGGAACTTCATCATGTCAGACGCGGTGCAAGCCAATCCATCGAACAACGTGTCCGTGCCGGTCACGGCCGACAATTTCATGCGCGCGGAATCCGACAAGGCTTTCGACGGCATCGTGAAGCAGGGCGGTTTCGGAAAATTCTTTCACGCGCGCGAATTACAGAGCCTCGACAAGCAGGTTGTCCCCCGCATCAACCGCGATACGCTTTATTCCATCGCCATTCTCGATCTCGACGCCGGCCCCGCTACAGTCACATTGCCGGACCCGGGCACACGTTTCCTGTCGATGCAGGTGCTGGACGAGGACGAGTACAATGTGAAGGTCGCTTATGGCGCGGGCCGCCATACGTTCGACAAAGATGCGGTGGGCACGCGCTACATCATGGTTGCGGTGCGCATCCTCGTCGATCCCGCGAGCAAGGACGACATCGCGAAGGTTCACGCGCTGCAGGACGCCATCCGGATCGAGCAGAAAGACGCGGGCCGCTTCGAGGTCCCCAACTGGGAACCCGAAAGCCAGAAGAAGGTGCGTGAGGCCCTGCTGGTTCTCGGCGAGACGGTGCCCGATTCCAAAAAGATGTTCGGCGCGCGCGGCGAGGTCGATCCCGTCCGCCATCTCATTGGCATCGCCGGGCTCTGGGGCGGCAACACGGAAAAAGACGCGATCTATCTGACCATTGTGCCGAGCCGCAACGACGGCGAGACGGTTCATCGGCTCACCGTGAAGGATGTTCCGGTGGACGGTTTCTGGTCGATCACCGTTTACAACGCCAAGGGCTATCTGGAGCCGAATTCGGCGAACGCTTACTCGCTCAACAACATCACGGCGAAGAAGGATGCGGATGGCGGCGTGAGCGTCCAGTTCGGCGGTTGCGGCGGCAAAACCGCCAATTGCCTGCCAATCATGCCGGGCTGGAACTACACCGTGCGTCTATACCGGCCTCGCGCAGAAATCCTCGACGGCTCCTGGAAATTTCCAGCCGCGCAGCCTGTTCGATAGGCGATTCACGTCGCAGACGGAATTGCGATCAAGGCAGCGCGCGAGACCGAGATCACGGTGGAACAAAAAAAGGTGACCACATGACACTGCGCATCAGATCCAAAGCACTCCGCAAAGACCGGGTTCGCGGGTCCCTGGGAGCAGCATTGGCCGCAGCGCTGTGCAGCTGGACCGCGCCTGCAACGGCGCAAGAGCAGGACAAGCTCAACGAAGCCAACAATCCGCTGACTCCGAAAATCACGATCAACTTTCAGGACTATTACGATCCGTCGCTTTATGGGCTCTCGGGACGCGATGCCAACCAGTTTCTGTTCCGTGGCGTCGTGCCCTGGAAACTCGGCGACTCCGGACAGCTGTTTCGCTTCACCATGCCGATTGCGACGGCGCCGACGTTCCCCACTGGAAGCGACACGGGGCTCGGCGACATCACGCTGTTGAACGTCACTCCGTTCAAGGGGCCGGATCATGTGCTGTTCGCCGCGGGTCCCGTCCTCGTTCTTCCCACCGGCGACAGAATCCACGGTCAGGGCGCCTGGCAGATGGGCGCGGCAGGTGTGGCGGTCGCTCCGCAATCATGGGGAATCGTGGGAGGCTTTCTGACCTATGAGCATTCTATCGGTGATACGAACACGGGCGTGCCTGCGAACCTTTTGACCTTTCAGCCGCTGGTAAACGTCAATCTCCCACAGCAATTCTATTTGCGGTCGAGCGCGACCTGGACCTTCGATCTCGAGCAAAGCGGATCCTTCATTCCGCTGGGGCTTGGCATCGGGCGCGTGTTCCTGCTCGATGGCGGCAATTCGCTGAATGCCTACATAGAGCCGCAATATTCGGTATGGCATGACGGGCCCGGCACGCCACAGTGGCAGATTTTTGCAGGGCTCAATATGCAGTTTTCGCTGTGAAAGCGCTGCCCGCTTCGGTCATCAGTGATGCCTTGAGGACTGGAAGGTCGGCTAATCTTGCTGCGCGCGGGATCGAGGGGCGATCGGGGATGGATCCAGCTCAGGTTCACGCGCGGCCAGTGCCGGCAACGGCGTCTTCGATCGCGCTCAACAGCTCGGCGCCGTTCACAGGTTTTCTCAGATAACGAACGGCCCCGAGGCTGTGGCAGACATCGCGGAATTTCGTCTCCTCCTCGGCCGAGATGATAATCACCGGCAATGCGATCTTCATATAGTTGAGATGGTTCATCACCGCGATGCCGTCGAACTCCGGCATATGAAGATCGAGCAGGAGGCAGTCCGGCCGTTTTTCCGCGAGCGCGTGCATGAATTCCACGCAACTGGAATAGGCATTCACGCGCAGATCCCAGCTCTTCAGAAACCTGCTGACCGCGTTGCGGATGGAGGAATCATCGTCGACGATTGCAACAGACACCGGCTCGGTCCGCTTGCCGGCGATGTCCTTCGGAGAAATCTGGGGAACATGAGCATGAAGTTCAGGCATTACCGCCGCCGTTCGCGCCGATTCCCAGGCGCTCGCCAAGACGCACCAGTTCCGCGACCGAACGTACGTGCAGCTTTTCCATCAGCCGCGCACGATGCACTTTAACCGTCTTCTCCACGATGCCGAGATCGTAGGCAATCTGCTTGTTGAGGCGCCCCCGGATCACATGCCTCAGAACTTCAACCTCGCGTGCCGTCAATTGACGGAACATCTTCTGCAGCTCCACCAGCTCCGCATGATGGCGTCGCGAGCGCTGATCGAAATCGATCGCCTTGGCAACGGATGCCAACAGTGTCGCGTCCTGCACCGGCTTGGTCAGATAGTCGAGGGCACCCGCCTTCATTGCGTGAACGCCGGTCTGAGCGTCGTCGCGCGCGGTGATAAAGATCACGGCACGACGGCTTTCGTCGTCGGAGAGGCGTGCCTGCAGCGACAGCCCGTCAAGCTCGCTCATTCCGATGTCAAGCAGCACGCAGCCAGGCACTTCCGGATCGTGCTGCCGCAAGAATTCCTCCGGCGAATCAAACGCCTTCACATTGTACCCCGCCGAGCTCAGTAGCCGCGACAAGCCTTTGAGCACCGAGCGGTCGTCGTCGACGACATACACGCATGGCTGCGGCGGCTCGGGACAAGGAGTAACGGCCGGCCGGAGGTTCATGACGCGCCTGCCTGGGCGAGCGGGAGCGAGACATGGAATGTCGCCCCGAAATCATCATTGTTGGTCGCCCAGATTCTCCCGGCATGGCGCGTGACGATGGCCTGGCAAATGGCCAGGCCGAGGCCCATTCCGCTTTGCTTGGTCGTGAAGAAGGGATCGAACAGCTTGTCCAGAATGTTGGGCGGTATGCCCGTGCCGTTGTCGGACACCTTCAGATGGGCGAACGATCCCGACACGCCGGTCGAGACCGTCAGCTGTCCCTTGCGGTCCTTCTGCGCCGCGATCGCCTCAGCGGCATTGAGGATCAGATTGAGCACCACCTGCTGAAGCTGAACATCATCGCCGACCACCGGGAGCGGTTGCGCGCACAATTCGCGGGTTACCGAGATGTGCCGGGAAATCAGGTCGCTGCGCGTGAGGCTGAGCGATTCGTGCACGAGGGAGTTCAGGTCGCACAGCCCAAGCGAGCTCTGATTGTCTTTCAGGAGGCTGCGCAGGTGATGGATAACATCGCCGGCGCGCATATCGTCTTCGATGATGTCAGCAATCGCGCCTGACACCTCTTCCACGTCCAGCGGCGTCTTGCCCAGCATGCGCTGGGCGGCCTGCGCGTTGCTCATGATGGCGGTGAGCGGCTGATTAAGCTCATGCGCGAGCGCGGCCGATAGTTCGCCAACGATGCCGACGCGGGCGAGATGGGCGATCGATTGCTGATGATGCTGCGCTTCCTCCTGCATCTTGCGGCGCTCTGTAATGTCCATGATGGTGCCCATCATCTGAGAGAACCCGTCCCTTGAATGGCAGACGCCCCGGCCGCGCAGCCAATGGACCTGCTCGCCGGGCAGGCAGACGCGGAACTCGACCTCCACAGAGGAGTTCGTCGCCAACGCCTGTTTCGCAGCATCCTCGACCATAGCGCGATCCTCCGGATGCACGATCGCGATGATCGCATTGGCGTCGTAGCTGGCCTGTGGCGAAAGGCCCAGTAATTCCTGACCGTGCTTCGTTGCCCAGAATTTGTCCGTCTTTGCGTCCCAGCGCCAAAGGCCCAGATCGGCTGCACCCGAGGCAAGCTCAATGCGAACCTCGCTGTCGGACAAAAGTGATTTCAGGCGACTGCGGCGCCGCTCCTGAACAAGGATGGCTGCGAGCAAGAGCCATTCGATCGTTGGAATCACGTACATGGCAACGGGCATGGAGCGCTGCCACCAGTATACCGATGCCAGCAAATCGAACGTGAGAATCGCCGCGACGAAAATCGCCACCGTGGCGGCGACCGTGAGGATATGATCCCACGCGACCTCCGTCAGGCGCGGGCGGTTCTCCTTGCGCGCTGGTTGCTCCTTCGGTTGCGCGAGAGGCCGGTAAAGCGAATCTGTTTGCGGCGCCAGTTCCATTGCACTATCCGCTCCAGATGGGCCTCATCTCCCGGTAGACCGCACCCTTCGACCGAGTTTTTCTTGTCACCGTGGCACCTCCACAATTGGCTCGACCTCAGATTGCAGACAATCACAAGTGTATGTGCCGGGGGTTTACCGCCGCTTTGACGACATGGATATCATTTGAAAGAGTGATCGCCGTTCCTTGATTTTTCCCTTCCTGAGCGGAGCCGGATTAAGGATCCGGTCGCATTTGCGGCTTCGTTCCTTGTGTCACCAAAGCAGCGGGAAAGAGCCGCGGTTCGGCTTTTTCCCGACACCACCCATACAACTGAGTGCTTAACTTCCCGCCAATTGTCCTTTGGTCCCACGATTTCCTGCATTTTCTTAAAAGTGAAAGGAATTGGATAGACCTAGGTCCAATTCCCGCAGCCAATCACATAGTCGAACCTGATCGCGCCTATGGGATGGAGGCGCTTCTTGCGCTTTCGACGAAATTCAGACGCGCTGGTATTCATGATGCTTTTGGCCAGCAGCTTGCTGCTCGCGGAACTCGTCCGCTACTGATGTCGTCGGCTATGCCCGCGTCCAACCGGGACCGGGATCGAACTCGGTAATCTTTTCAGCGACCACGTCGGTATGCGGGCCGAGATCTCGCTGATAGACAACGCCGTCGCGATTGACGATGAACGTCATGATGCCGGAAACGCGATATCTGGCGGGATACGCAATCAGCGCGAATCCGCCGATCATCTTGCCATATGCGACGTAGTTGTACGCGCCTCCCCTGGCCGACCAGCCTTGTGCTTTCAGGATGCGAAAGTAATAGCCATTGAACGGATGCGGTTTCGGGTGCGGACCGAGCATATAGCCACGCGCTTCGGCGTCCGCAGCCAGCCGTCCGAGCGGACTCGGTGGTTCGCCCGGTTTGACCGGCCAATAAAGGCCATCTCGCGTGCCGGCCGTGCTGAAGAAATGCTGGGCGTAATCGAGAACACCGTCGCCGCGATCGATGGACGCGTATTCGCGTTGTGCATCGACGTAAGCCTTGCATGCCTGAATTGTGTAGAGTTCGTTGCGTCCGACGCGGCGTGCGCGGACTTCGTCTCGACCGGCCAAGGTGTCGAAGAACCAGCGGCCGTTCGCGTTCTTCACGAGGGGAATCGGAAAACGGAAATTGTCCTTCCCGACCAGCAGCAGCACGTGCGAGGAGTCGATCTGCTTGAGCTGTTCGCGCGCGTCATACGCCGCTATGAATCGACGCCTGGCGTAACGGTCCGCTACGGGGTCGCCGGAATGGATTACGATATCCGAGTCCGGTCCGAGGATCACGTGCAGCGTGTCAACATCGTCCGACCGCAGGGACGTGACGAGCTGATCGACAGCCTCTTTCGGGGACGCGAACTCGGCGCCGGTGCTGTGTTGCCAGTACGCGATCGCCACTCCGATGCACAGCGAAAGAAGGAGCAGCCCCGCCGCTCCGAGAACGTACTTCAACTTCATGGCTGAACCACGTCCTGCCGTTTCGGCTTGGAAGACGCGTTCGCGGGCGAAAGCGATTGATGGCCGCGGCGGCTGAACGCGTCGATCTGTGAGGCGTCTCCTACGCCGTCGAGCGCGCCACCGTGCTTGCGGAAGAAGAAACCGGCATCGCGCAGACCATCTTGTCCGTCCGCCGGTTCCTGCAATCCGCGAAACGCGCGCCGGCTCTCGGAACCGGGCGCGGCTTTCCCGCCATAGCGGGCCCGCAGTTCCGGGGTGCTGTAGTTCACGCCGCGACGGTGCTCCGGGTCATGCTGCCACGCGACCCTATCGGCCGGATGCACTGGATTTCCGCGATTGCCCGGCCTCAGATTGCGAGTCACGCTGATCTGGCCTTCGTTCCATTCGATCGTCGCGTCCCAAACCGTCGCCGGAACGGCTACGGCAGGAAGAAAGGCAATCTTTCCAACATGGGAGAATCCGGGCGGCAACGTCCAGGACCGTTGGGGAGGTGGCGATGTTTTCGATGAACTGTGAAGCAACAACGGATCGTAGGTTGGCAGGCGAACAACCCTGAAGCTGACTGGCCGGATCTCGATTCCGTTCGTCGTCGTGACGACCTTCTGAATTTCATTTGTACGGAGAAGTCCGTCGCGCACTGCCCTGGCACGCAATGCCTGAACTTCATTCAAGACAGCGGCGGGATCGGAGAGGAATGAGTCGCCCAAAGTCTGAGTCCAATCGAGATGATCGTTCATCATCACGATCAGACGCGGAATGGTGGCGAGGTCCCTGATGCTGGGGTCCCACCGCTGGCTCTGCGCGTCCTCAGCCTTGTTCGGAGATCCCGCACTCCGCTGCGGCCAATTTGCCGCTTCCGCCACTTCCAACGGATAGGTCGATGCGATGAGAATCTTGGCAAGCAAACGATCAGGAAATAGCGCGACCGGAGCGACGAGCGTCTCGATCTGGCTGTTCGCGCCGATCTCCTTGTCGTCTGCCTTGGCTCGCGGCCAAAAGAGGGCCGAGACAAACAGGCCCGCGCACAAACCGGCCAATGCGGCTGCTCGTCTCGTTTGAATCCGCATTGCAGCAACCTGAATCCCTCGCTGCAAGCGTGGCAACGGCTCGTTCCAACGCTCAATTGGACCTTGGCCCAAACATCGGCGGGCTCAGCGCAGGGTCTGCTGAACGATCACAGGCGAGCGCACGTTGGCGTGCGCGGCTGCAAGGCCACTCACTGCCCAGTTCTACGACTGGCTTTCGCGGATTGGACCAAAGTCCAATTGAGGCTTCGGAGGCAAAGGTGCACCTTCGCGAAGCTCAAGCGGCGTCCAGCCTTCCCGCCCCCTAGCTCCAACGGACGCCGAGACAACCCTGGGCATCCTGGGTCCATCCACTCGTAGCCAAGCCGGGTGGATGGACGCAGGCATTTTTGCATTCCCCATTTGAATTGCCACCGAAATCGCGATGGCCATCTTCGCCATGCGATCGGACGCAGCCAGGGAACAGCCGTGAGGCGAAAGTCCCATTGCGGCGGTCGCAATTCCGTCTACAGGTTACCGAAAGTTATCACCTGCCTCAGCGCGCAGCGGGACAAGACGTATATGGCCTACAAGATTGCAGTGAAACGCCGCAACGGAGAGTTCATTTTCAGCCCCGTCATGCGCGAGCCGACGCCGATCTTCGGCTCGAAAGTACCGATGATGCTGGATGGACGTTGGGTGCATGTGCAGCTCGTCGGGTTGGCGCTTCGTGTCTCCGACGGCGGCGAGCTGATCGATCATCTCGAAGGCAACGAACTGTAGTCGCCCGCAATTCTGGCCTAAGGCCCAATTGCTTCAGATGACATGCTCAAATACTGCAGGAAAAGCGCCGGCTGCGGCTCGTTGCTGGGCGAGCGCCCGTCTCCTGGAGGCAATCATGACTCTCCGCACGCAAACCCGCTTCTTGTTCGCCGCAGCCGTCGCCAGCTTGTTTCAACTCGGAAGTGCGTTCGCCTTCGCGCCAAGCGAGGGCGACATCAAGGCGGCGCTCGACACCGCCTACCACAAGGTCGTCAACGTCAAGGAAGGCAAGAACGCCGATTACATACCGGCGCTGGCCAAGGTGAACTCCAACATTTTCGGCATCGCGCTCGTTACCACGGACGGCCGCGTCTACACCGAGGGCGACGTAAAATCGGAAGTGTCGATTCAATCGATCTCCAAGGTCTTTACGCTGGCAATGGTCATGGATCAGCGTGGGCCGGAGGCGGTCGAGAACACGATCGGCGTGGACGCCACAGGCCAGGCGTTCAATTCCATTGTCGCCATCGAGCAATACAAGGGCGCCGAGATGAACCCGCTGGTCAATCCGGGCGCCATCACCGCGACCAGTATGGTCAAAGGCGAGAACCGCAACGCGATCTGGAGCAGCATTCTCAGAACGTACAGCGACTTCGCCGGGCGGCCGCTATCCGTCAACGCCGAAGTCTACAAGTCGGAATCCGAGACCAACCAGCGCAACCAGGCCATTGCCAGCCTGATGTATGCCTATGGGCGCATCAAGGACAATCCGGCACGCGCGACCAGCATCTACACCGAACAGTGCGCGGTGAACGTGAATGCGAAAGATCTCGCGATCATGGCGGCAACACTCGCCAATGGAGGCAAGAATCCCGTTACCGGCAAGACGGTGATGAAGTCCGAAAACGTGCCCGGCCTGCTGTCGGTCATGGCGACCGCGGGCCTTTATGACGATGCCGGCAAATGGCTGTTCAAGACTGGGTTGCCGGCAAAGAGCGGCGTCGGCGGCGGCATCATTGCGGTGGTGCCCGGCAGATTCGGCATCGCGGCGATCTCTCCGCCGCTGGACAAGGCCGGGAACAGCGTAAAGGCGCAGCTGGCCATCGCCGCGGTCGGCAAGGAACTCAATGCCAATCCGTTCGCGGTGACACCCGGCTCACGAACCAGGCAAGCCCAGAAGTAGTCGATCCCATGCTGCAACGTCTCGGGGGCGGACTACAGATCGTCGTGTTGTTGATCGGCCTGCTGACCGTGCGCGATGTTCAGGCCGCTGCGTCTCACGATACCCTGTTCAATGATTCTCATTTCCATCTGACGAACTACATTCAGAAAGGCCCGAGCGCGCGCGACTATCTCGCGATCATGGGAGACAAGGTCGGGCGCTCCACCCTGTTCGGAATTCCGCTGCAGCAGACCTGGGCCTACGAAAATTCCGGCGATTACGCGCCCACCTATTATCTGCAGTCCGACGCGCCGCTCTACTATTACTCATTCACGGATGCGGTGATCGCGAAGGAATATCTCGCGCTCACGCCCGATCAGCGCAAGCGCTTTGATCCCATGATCACGGGTTTCAATCCGGCGGACATGTATGGGGTCGATCACATCCGCCGCGTCCTGCAATATTTCCCGGGTGTGTTCGAAGGCATCGGCGAGTTCACGGTGCACAAGGAGTTCGTCTCTTCGAAGATTGCCGGCAACGGGCCAAGCCTGCTCAACCCTGCGCTTGATCGAATCCTGGATTTCGCCGGCAAGGTCGGGCTTGTCGTGCTGCTCCACTGCGACATCGATACGCCGTTCGACAAGCCGGACGCCGAGCCCGTGTATCTGAAGCAGATGCGCGCGCTCATCCGGCGTCATCCTGAAACGACCATCATATGGGCCCATACAGGGCTGGGGCGGGTGGTACGCCCCGTTGGGTCACAGGCGAGTTCCGGCCCGGTCCGGAACAAAAATCACATCGAACTGCTGACGGATCTTCTGGACGACCCTTCGCTCAAGAACCTGTATTTCGACATCTCCTGGGACGAAGTTGCCAAGTATGTCGTCTCTTCCCCTGAAATCGAGAAGAGGACGGCCAATCTCTTCAACAAGTATCCGCATCGCTTCCTGTTCGGGACGGATGTCGTTGCGCCGCCCAATCAGGCGGCCGTGCTGCGTGTGTTTCACCTGTGGGATCCTGTCTTCGCCCAGCTGACGCCCGAAGCGAGCCTTGCCATCCGAAAGTCGAACTACGAGCGACTGTTCGATGCCGCGCGCGTTCACGTTCGCGCATGGGAGAAAGCGAACCTGAAGCCGGATCACATTTAGCAGTCGTTACAATTGGTTCCGGGCCGGTTGGACCTAAGTCCAATTGCCCAAAGTCCAATCCTTTTCTCAAATGACCGTCGCCTGAAGAGCCACTCGGCTCATCGAGCCGGGTGACTCGGGTTCGCTTCGCGCCGATCGCGGCGGCGGTGCGATCGCTGAAGAAGGGGAATCGGATGCTGTACACCCGAGTGCTGGGCTGCTTTTGCACGGCCGCAGCGATCATCGCAGCCGATGCCGGAGTAACGGCGGCAAAAGCCGACGGCAAATACACCTTCAACCTTTATGGGTTCGCGCAAGGGGATTTCATCTACGATTTCAACCGCGTCGATCCCAACTGGGAAGACACGCTCCGTCCATCGAAGATTCCCACGGGCAACAATCCAAACGCCTTCGGCAGCGATGGCCAGGCACTGTTCTCGATCAAGCAAAGCCGGTTCGGCGTAACCGGCGACCTGCCCACAAACACTGACGTGGGCGACGTCAAATTCAAGTTCGAGTTCGACCTGTTCGGTGTCGGCGTGGATGCCGGACAAACGACAATCCGCATCCGTCATGTCTACGGCGAATGGGGCATGCTCCTTGTCGGCCAGACCAACAGCGTCTTCATGGATGGCGACGTGTTCCCCAACACGATCGACTATTGGGGGCCGGCCGGAATGGTTTTCTTTCGCAACATCCAGATCCGCCTGACACCCTACCGCACCGCCAACAGCCATTTCGCCATCGCGATCGAGCGGCCGGGGAACGATGTCGATGCCGGCACGCTTCGCGAGCTCGATCCCGAGCTAGGCGCCAATCTTCAGAACGACGAAAAGCTGCCGGACCTCACCGCGCACTACTACACGAGCGGCGACTGGGGCCATTTCCAACTCGCCGGTATCGTCCGCTATGTCGGGTACGACTCGAAGAACACGCCGGACGACCGGCCGAAGGGCAGCCGGATCGGCTGGGGCGTAAACGCCAGCGGCCATGTCGCGGTTCTGGAGAAGGACAAGCTGCTCGCCCAAGTCGTCTACGGCCAAGGCATCGCAAGCTACATGAACGATGGCGGCGTCGATCTCGCGCCGACGGGTACGTTCCCGAACGACGTTCATCCGAAGGCCGTGCCGCTGCTCGGTGTCGTGGCGTATTACGATCATTACTGGAGCAGCCGGTTTTCCAGCTCGATCGGCTACAGCTTCACGCAGGTGGACAACACCAATCTTCAGGACCCGAACGCCTTCCAGAAGGGCGAATATGCTTCGGCGAACCTGCTCTATACGCCTGCCGACAATCTTCTGATCGGCGGCGAACTGCTTTGGGGCAAGCGCACCGACAACAATGGCGCCACGGGCGACGACATCCGCTTCCAGTTCTCCGTCAAGTACAGCTTCGGCGCGAAGATCGCGATCTGAGCGTGCGCGCGAGCCGATCCATGCGCACGTTGGTCAGGCGCTCGGCCCTTCTCGCGGCCGCCGCCGCGCTCGCCATTGGCACGGGCTCGCAGTCGGCTACCGCGGCTCCAACGACCGAGCAGCAGCGCATCAACGAACTCAAGGCGATGAGGCGCGACATGATGCGCATGATGCGCCAATACGATGCGCGCATCGCGAAACTCGAAGCGGAGGTTAAGCAGAAGGCGGGCGCGACCGATGTCGCACGCAACACCTCATCTCCAACTGCGTCGCGGCCCGCCAGGCAAGTCACCGTTGCCGACGACGACGCCATCGAGACACTGCCTGTCGCAACACGTCCAGCCACCAGGCATGAAGGAGACGTGGATCTTGGCAATTGGGGAACTTACGTTCCCGGCAAAGGCTATGTGCTGACGCGCGGAAGGAACGGCGATCTGTACGTCACGCTCATTGCCTACGCACGCTATCTCAATCAAACCCAACTTGACCGTAGCTACACCGACAGCTTTGGGCGGACGACAAAGCTTGATCTCCGGCAGGACGTCCAATGGAACAAAGTGAACCTCGGATTTCGCGGTTGGCTGTTCGATCCAAATTTCACATATCGCGCCTGGGTGTGGACGCAGCAGCCGGCGATGGGAGAAGGCGCGCAGGTCGTGGTCGGCGGCCAACTCGGCTACCATTTCTTCGACTGGTTGAATGTCTATGCCGGCATCGCGCCGCTGCCTTCGACGCGCAGCACGAACTGGACCTATCCGTTCTGGCTGAAGATGGATAACCGCACGATCGCCGACGAGTTTTTCCGCGCATCCTACTCGCAAGGCTTCTGGGCCGACGGCAAGATCACCGACGACCTTCAGTACCGCTTTATGATTGCCAACAATCTGTCCGCTCTCGGAGTGTCGGCGTCGGAGTTGGATGCGCAATTCAACACGATGTCGGCTGCCCTGTGGTGGATGCCGACCACGGGCGAGTTCGGCCCGGCAATGGGATTCGGCGACTTTGAGGGCCATGAAGAGCTGGCGACTTTGTTCGGCATCCACTTCACGCGCAGCCGCGAGGACAAGCAGGATCAACCGGGCGTGGATGCGTTCGAGAACAGCCAGATTCGTCTGTCGGATGGAACGCTGGTGTTTTCGCCGAATGCGTTCAACACCGGCGGTCAGGTCGATCGCGCGACCTATCAGATGCTCGATGCCAATGCAGGATTCAAATATCTCGGCTGGTCGCTGGAAGCCGAGTACTACGCGCGCTGGATCTCGGACTTCAAGACCACCGGCTTCATTCCGGTGAAAAGTCTGTTCGATCAGGGCTACCAGGTACAGGCTTCGGCGATGATCATTCCGAAGCAACTGCAAGCCTACGTGTCCGGGTCAGAAATTCTCGGCCAATACGGCGATCCCTGGGATGCGACGCTCGGATTGAACTGGTATCCCTTCTGGCGGCGCGAATTCCACATCAACACGGAAGCGATCTATCTGCACCACTCGCCCGTTGGCGGCAGCTCGTATCCCTACATCGTCGGCGGCAATGGCTGGCTGTTCAACACGGACTTCATCCTCACGTTCTAGGTGCCTAACGCTTCCGCCTGCGTGTCCAGTACGGCGCGCACGTGCTCGAGCGGTCCCTGGTCTTCCTGAATGCCGCCCGAGCCGGGCCGGTCGATATCCATGATCAAAAGCAGCGACATGCACATCAGAAACAGCACGAAGCAAGTGAGGAAGGTCTCACCACGATGCAGGTAATAGCCGAGTACGCCGGCTGTGCTGACAAGATACGCGCTCAACAGCACGTAGACCTCCATCGGGACGTGATCTTTGCGGGCGGCTCTGCGCGCCTGATCCAGATCGCCCAAATTTATCGTGGTGTTGACGAGCGGAAGAATGGCAGCTGCACCGCGGGGGGAATCGGACACGGCTCCAACGACCGCCTTGTCAATCTGATCCAATACCTTGTCGCTTCGAGCGCGCAGAACCCCTCTGACCGGATATCCATCCTTTGCGAGCGCCAGTTGTGAGACTAGGTAGGCCTTGATCAGGTTTCCGATCTGTGTGCTGTGTGGCGTCCCAAGAAGTTGTGCTGCGAGATATGCAGAACTGGCTGCGTTCGCCTGCGCCACGACCAACTGCCGCCGTTCCTCGAAGCGCTGGATGGCGATGGAAAACGCAAAGCCAAGCAGTAGCGCAAGCAGACCCAGAGCGGACACGAGATAGCTAAGCCCGTCCAGCTTCTGCGTCCGGCCATGTAGCCGGCGGAGGCGGACGCCCGCAAAGAACGCGCCGACAGCCGCGGCGAAGAGAATGATGCCAATCTGCCAGAGTCTGGCATCGGTGAGCCATGCCAACACTGCAGACACCGCCTTTGCCTTCCGGACCGGCGAGCAGAAGCGACAATTCCCCTAGATGCGTGACGAGGAATCCGTCATCCGGCCGACGTGGCTCCTCTGATGCGGAGCCCGTCAGCCGCTGAAGGCGGTCGCGGGGATCTTAACCCCGCGGCCCCTTGTGCTTGGCTTCGAGCGCGTCGACCCGACCGCTCAGCGCATTCACTTCCGAACGTGCCTGGTCTGCCGACTGCTGGGCGCCCTGCGCTGCCTGCAGCGCCTGCTGGGCCGTCGACTGCGCCTGGTTCGCCGCAGCGCCGGCGGCGTCCGCCGTGGCTTGCGCCTTCTCGACGCTCTCGACGCTCGCGCATCCGCTCATCATGAGCGCCGCGACGCCGGACAAGATTAAACCCCTACTGGTGACTTTGCGCATTGGCGCACTCCTTCGTGTTGAGGCCGCGTTCGCTGCTGCGAACCGTCAACATTTGAAGCAGTCGCGCGCTATCCTGCCATTGGACAAAGGTCCAACGGCGCATCGTTTAGCAAGCTGCATACTGCAGCGGTAACCATTCGTGCAGCGATACAATGCGCCTCAGCGAGGGGACAAACACAACGCTGGCGTTATCGCGCGTTGTATTTATAGCAACGCTTCTTGTTTTTTCGATGGCAGCAAGCCCAGCGCGCGTCTTGGCATTTGATCTCTTTGACGATGACGCTGCTACGGCAACCGCTCGCAGCATCGAAGCCAAGCTTGCAGGTCTTGAAGATGGCAACGCGGGGGACAATGCCCTGCAAAGCCAGGTTCTCGCATTCTATCAGGCGCGCGATTATCGACCGGCCTGGAGCGGCAGTGATCGAGCACAGCGGTGGGCCAAACACGTGCGCTACACGCTCGAACACGCTTACGAGCAAGGCTTGCGGCCGTCCGACTATCAGATCCTGTTGCCCGACTCCGACGCCGCTCGGGAAAGCGGCGATGCCGCGGCCGCCTACGACATCGCCATGAGCACCGCGCTGCTGCGCTATGCGCACGACGTGCGCACGGGACGCTTCGCACCGTCGGACATCTACAACGACGTCGACTTGCCGCCGCAACGCTTCGACGCCGCGAGGCAACTGAATTCCGCGCTCAGGCACAGTTCGCTGGATGATTTCCTCGGCAGCCTGCCTCCCGCCCATGTGGAATATCGCGGTCTGGTCGCGGCCTTGGCGCTATATCGCGGTATGGCTGAACGCGGAGAGAGACCAGATGGCGATACCTCAAAATCGGTATCGTATCGAATGCAGCAGATTGCAGCGAACATGGAACGCTGGCGCTGGATGCCGGCCCAGCTCGAACGCCGGTACATCCAGGTTGATGTTCCGGATCAGGAACTGGACTACGTCCGCGACGGCCAGATTGTGCTGCGGTCCCGCGTCGTCATAGGGCGCCGTGCAACGCCCACACCGATCCTTCGCACTGTCGTGCAGGCCGTGATCGCCAATCCGGCGTGGGACATCGCCGACGACATAGCCATCCGACAGATTCTGCCGCGCATTCGCGCCTCGCACGATTACCTCGCCACGCACGACATCACCTTCGAGAACGGCCAATTCCATCAGGCCCCCGGGCCGCACAATGCCCTCGGCCTGTTGATGCTCGATGCACCCAATCCCTTCTGGGTCTACATGCACGATACGCCCGACAAGAGATTGTTCAGCCTGGAGACGCGCGAGTACAGCAACGGCTGCGTGCGCGTCGAACAGATCTTCCCGCTGGCGTCGCTCGCCCTCACCGATGACCCCGACGCAGGTTCCGATTCGCTGAATCAGGCCATCGCGTCCGGTCAGACGGAGCAACTCCTCCTGCCCGATCCGCTACCAGTTTACATGGTCTATTGGACAGCGCGTGCCGACGAGGACGGCACGGTGGACTTTCACCCCGATCGCTACGGACGCGATACGGTCCTGATCGCGAAGCTCGGTCTCGGCGCGCCTGCCGCAGCGAAGAAGCGCGTGGCGACTGCTCCGGCTCATTCCAAATCCCGGCCGACGATCACACTCCGCCCGGTCTCACTCGAAATCCCCGCCGGACACGGCCAGGGCCGGGCTCACTAGCCGGCAAAAAAGCGCGGCGCGCGCCGGTTCGGGCCGCGCCGCGTTCCGTGACGCGAGTCTGCGTCAGCTGCGGAAGTTCGCGATCGCCGCATCGGCTTGTGGCATAACGTCTCTGATCGTGCGCCTGTAGCAAGTGCGATGATCCGGCGTTCCAATCGGGAATCGAAACGCGAGCCTGTTGCATACGCTGCGCGATGCGTTGCGCACGCGCTGTCTGAGTTCATAGACGCCTTCGCCGCTGTGCAGGTTGAGATCGCCGATCGAGACCGGAATCGACATTGAAACGTCCTGGATCGGCGCGCCGAACGAGTTCCGCGTGGGCGGGCGTGGCGGCGCCGTGATCGTCACCTCTTCCGATGCCTGGTTGACCTCAACGTTCGTCGTGGGCGGCCCATACTCCTGCGCGCCGACTGAAGCCGACGAGAGTATGCCGGCAACGAACCCGGCAAACACAGACAGCATTCTCATGCGATGAAACTCCGAACTCATGGGATGCCTCCTTCTTGTCCTCTTCCCCGGGAGGAGATGGAACCGAGCGACCTGACGTGGCTCGATGTGTTTGCTGATTAGGTGGGGACCAGCGGCAATCGCCAGTGGACCTTGGTGCAGAGGCATCAGCAATTGATCGGCCAAGACCGGCTCGCGTTGGACGAGAGGCCAGTAGCGTGATCGCGGCTTGAGTGTCTTTTGTTCAGTTTGGTTTTGAGGATGACGCTGTGAACGAACACTCAGCGCAGCCGCAGCCGGCAAACAGATTTGCGGATCTTTCGACTGAACTGTCGGCACGCCGGACCGGAATGTCGTTCCAGAGGACTCGTCTGAGTGCGGACCGCACTTTAATGAGCGTCATCCGAACGTCGCTGTCCCTGATCAGCTTCGGCTTCACCATCTATCAGCTCTTTGCACGGATGATGAAGGAAGGCACTCTCGAAACAGCCAGTTCCCATGCGGCACGGAACTTCGGCGGTTCGCTCGTATGGCTCGGCGTTGGAATGCTCATCATCGGCATTGTCTATCATGTGCAATTCATGCTGGGCCTGCGCGATGAGCGCAAACGCATGAAGCGCGAGGGCGCCATCTTCGGCGAGAGCCGCTTTCCGGCCTCGTTCACGCTTGTTGCCGCAATCGTGCTGCTGCTGATCGGGTTTGCCGCAATCGCCAGCGTAAGCTTCCATCTCGGCCCGCTTACCTGACGAAGAGTCAGAACATGCGCGTCGCGCGCAGGACCTCGTCCACGCTGGTCTCGCCGGCGAGGACCTTCTTCATGCCATGGGCGTGCATCGTCTGCATGCCTTCTTCCACGGCCTTGCGCCGAAGGGCACCTGCTTCGGCACGGGCCAGGATCATGGCGCGCAGCGGATCGCTCAGCGTCAGGACTTCGACGATCGAGGTACGGCCGAAATAGCCGGTGCCGCCACACTCTGCGCAACCCTTCGGTCGGTGCAGGACAATTGCGGATCCATCCGAACGTGGCGCGACCTGAAGTTTTTCGAGGAGAACAGGTAGCGCTTCGTGGGGTTCCCGGCAGTGCGGGCACAGAACGCGCACGAGGCGCTGCGCGACGATTCCGTTGATTGTCGATGTCAGGAGATAATCCTCCACGCCCATATCGAGAAGGCGCGTGACCGCGCTGGCCGCGTCGTTGGTGTGCAGCGTCGACAGGATGAGATGTCCGGTGAGCGCCGCCTGTACCGCGACTTGAGCCGTTTCCAGATCGCGAATTTCGCCCACCATCATGATGTCAGGATCCTGACGGAGGAAATTGCGCAGGGCACCGGCGAAGGTGAGTCCGATCTGCGGCTTGACCTGGACCTGGTTGATACCCCTGAGCTGATACTCGACGGGATCCTCGATCGTGAGAATCTTCTTGTCGCGCGTGTTCAGTTCCAGAAGGCCGGCATAGAGGGTTGTCGTCTTGCCGCTCCCCGTTGGGCCGGTCACCAGAAGGATTCCGTGCGGCTGTTCGAGAAGCCCGCGGATCGCCGCTGCGATGTCGGCGTCAAATCCCAGGGCGTCGAAATCGAGTTTCAGCCGGCCGCGATCGAGAATGCGCAGCACCACGCTTTCGCCGTGGACCGTCGGCAGGGTCGAAACACGGAAGTCGATATCCATGCCGCGCACGGCAAGGCGAATACGCCCATCCTGGGCGATGCGGCGTTCGGCGATGTTAAGCCCTGCCATGATCTTGACGCGCGAAACGATTGCCGCCGACAGCCTCGCGGGCGGCGATTCCACATCGTGCAGAACGCCGTCGACGCGATAACGCACGAGAAGCTCGCCCTCCATCGGCTCGATGTGAATATCGGAGGCGCGCGCCTCGACGGCGCGCGTGATCAACAGGTTTACGATGCGGATGACGGGGGCATCGCTTGTACCGTCTGCAAGTCGCTCGACATCGCCCTCGCTGCCGGCCGACGTCGCGGACGGCGCCTCTTCCGAGATCTGCCGGAGCTGCGATTTTCCTCCGCCATAGAGCCGGTCGAAGGCCCACTCGAGATCGGACGGATTGGCCACATAGGCCCGCACCGGTTTCCTTGCCGCAAACGCTGCAGCCTCGGCGGCGCGATGATCGAGCGGATCGGCCATCGCGATCACAAGCGTTTCGCCGTCCTGGAGAGGCACGATCCTCGCTTCCTTCAGGAAGACGGGACTGAACCGGTCTTCAAGCACGGGTTCGGCCGGATAGTCCTCACGGCTGGCACACGGCAATCCGAGTACGCGGGACAGCGCCTCCGCAATATCACGCTCCGAGACCAGCCCCAGGCGCGCGAGAACACTTTCGAGCCGCTCACCGCGTTCGCGTGCAAGCCGTTGCGCGCGATCGAGGCCCGCGGACTCCAGTTTGCCTTCCGCCATCAGACGCTCGGCGAGCTCTTGCCGACCCGGCGAGTCGTTCACAGGAATATCTCCGCAACACGCGACCTGGCAGGATACGCGATCTCGCGCTGGTTATCGACAGCGGGATAACCGGTCATGGAACGGCAGCTTCCGCAGCGCGGCTCAACATTGCGGCCAGCCCATCATTCATCACAAGATCGACGAGCAGGTGAACCCGATCTGTTGAGCCGGCATTCGTCACGCTGTGCGGCTCACGCAAACGGAGATACCAGGCACTGCCCGCCTCCATCGGAATCCTTGTGCCGTTTAGTAGAAAAACAACATCCGGATTGGTGACGACCGGAATGTGGATGCGCAGGATGCCGTCCTTTGCCGTGTCCTCATGGTCGGTGTGTTCCTTGAGCGTGGAGCCGGGGCTCAGCCGCAAGAGTCGCGCACCGCGCACTTCGGCATCGAAGGAACGGATGACCTTGTCCAGGTAGGGGCAGTGGGCCAGTGCCGGCGCGTTTTCGAATTCCGTCATGGCCGACGTAGTCACGATCATCAGGATCGGGTGCTTCACACCGGCGGGGCCGCGCAGGGGAATCACATCCCAATTGCCGCTGTAGCGGTCGGTGAGGAAATGATCGATCCAGTTCTCGCCGGAGATTTCGGCCAGATCACGCGCGAGCAACTCCGGATCGAAAGAAATCGGAAGCCGGACGCGATCCGGTATCCGGTCCCAGTCACAGGCAATGCGTCGTTCCGACCCCTCTCTTGTCATCATGGTGCGCGCCCTTCGGCACGGAGCGTGGCCGCTTCGATTTCGCTCACCTTGCGCGCGTCCCAGCGCCCCTCGCCGAGATTCTCGAAGAAGATGTACTCGTCGGCGGCGATCCTGCCGAGCGCGACATGCCGGTCGGGCAGGATCACGAAAGTCTCTTGGCCGACATAGACGACGACCTGTCCGCCTTGCGGCATGCCCCAGGCAGCGATGTTCTTCAGTTGCGTGTAGTTCGGCTCCTTCCGCCAGGCATCGGGATGATCCTCGTCGACGTTGGCGTTCAACCGGCGGCCCTCGAGATCGAGCCACAGGACCATGTGGCAACGTTCCGGCTGCCAATTCTCATCGAGCGTGCCATCGATCAGCCACAGGCAATGGAAGCTGCGGCAGACCTGGGGCCGTGTCTCGTGGATGCTGCAGCCTTGGGCGGGAACGCAGTGTCGGCACCACTCGTTCATCGGCTTGTCGATCGGCGCATCGACCCGCATCACCTTGCAGCACAGCGTGCAACCGTCGCAGCTGCGCGCCAGCGTGAACGGTCCGTTCGGCGTGTCGACGGTCATGCCCATGCAATCATCCTGCCTTCGAACGCTTTGCCGGGTCCAGGGGACGGATCAGGTTGACGTAGCCGGTGCCCTTATCCTCGAGCAGCACGAAGCCGAGATTGCGGCAGAGCTTGAGCGAATGCTCGTTCCCGTAGCGCACCTCGACGCGCGCGGCGCGCCCCTTGGCCGCCCATTCGTCGGCGACCATCTCGATATACGCGGTACCGAGGCCTTGCCCCTGGCGCTCCGGCATGAGCGCGAAATCGACGAAGTAAACCGTCTTGCCTTCGTCGTGCTCGATCAGTCGCCCGATGGATACACCGCCGCTCTCGATGATCGAGTAGGCGGCATCGGGATACATCGCGCGATTGGTCGCGCTCTGCGATCGGTACTGGAAGGCGACCATGGTTTCGATCTGGGCCTCGGCGAGCCCTGCTCGCGTCAGCGGCCGCTCGGTATGACTCTTGAAGAGGGCTTGGAGGAATGCTTCGTCGTCCGGCAACTCCGGCCGCATCGTCACCGTGCCGCATCTCGTCTCGTAGCGTCGCGACACGGTAGCGCTTCCTTCGTCGTTGGGTTTGAGGCAATCTCGCCGCCGTCTGGATACTCAAGGAAATCCCGATGGGCGACGTGTTTCTCGAATATCACCACTTCGAGCCGCTGGTCGGCAAGAAGGTCACCTTCACGGGCGTCCCGCTGGACGATGTGAAGCTGGTCAAGGTGATCAAGAACGAGAAATTCATGGCGGAAGCCAAGCGCGATCCGTTCATCCTGATCTTCCGTTCGCCCAAGCTCGAATTCTACATGACCGAAGGCATGCGCGAATGCGCGTTCGAGGATGGCCCGACCTACAGCCTTTACGTCGCGCCTACGCACACGGTCGAGAAGCAGTGGCAGGACTATCAGGCGATTTTCAGCTAGCACTGGAAGAGAAACTCCACCGCAGGATCGCCGCGGGGAGCTCTCGGTTCATCCGAAATCAGGCCGATCAGGTCTGCGAGGGGAAGATGCCCTGCAGCGCGATGCACATGTTCAGGCACAGGAAGGGCATGAGGTTAGTATGCGGTTGGCTGCCACCGTTGAGGCCAACCGTCTGGGGAGCCATCGTGCCGCCCGCGGCGAGCGCCCCATAGATTGCGAAGCTAAAATTGCCGCCGCTGCTGTTTACGCCAACGGATTGGGCCAGGACCGTATTGGTCGCCGGAAGATTGATGCTGCCCTGATGAGTCGCATCGGTCATGATCGCGTGATTGTGCGTCGGCGTCTCTGAAACGTTGATCGTGTGCGCCTCCTCGCCACCACGCTGGCCCAGAGTAAAACCGTTGCCCATGTGGATTGGCACCCGGCTGCGCAGATCGGGCAGGGCGAAGTTCACACGACCGTCACCACCAAAGGTCGTGCCGAGCAACGAGAACAGCGCCTGGTTCTGATTGATGGGCAGCAGCTGACCGTTGGCCAACGCCCAGCCCTTCGGTGCGAAATTGAACGAGAAAATCTCGATCTGGGCCAAGAACGGTGTCGACATGGTTCTGGTTCCTGCTCAGGGACGCGCCGGGAAGACGCCTTGCAGCGCGATGCAAAAATTCAGGGTTAGATACGGCTGCATGTTGTTGTGCGGAAGCGAGCCGCCGTAGGTGTTCGTTCCTTGCACCATCCCGGTGTTGACCGAATTGGTTGTAAGGTAATTTCCGGTGAAGCTCGCACTCTTGCTGCCAGAGAAACATTGCGCAAGCTGGTTTTGGTCAGCAGTCGGCGACGTGCCCGACACGGTTTGCGCGCTGAAGCTGTGGCTGTGGCCCGGCATTTCGGTCTGAATAAGCGTCACGTTTTCGGTGCCGGTTGTTTCTCCTACAAAGTAAGGACTAAGCCCGGGTCCCTGGCCTTGGCCGACACAGGCCTGACCCTGGAGGTTGGGCAGCCCGAATGTGGACTTCCCGTCGCCGCCGTAGTTGGTGCCAAGCAGGGAAAATAACGCCGTGTTCTGCGAAATCGGCAGCAGCTGGCCATCGCAGAACGCCCAACCCTTGGGTGGGAAATTGAAGGCGTACATTGTGATTTCGGCAACGAAAGGTGCGCTCATGGTCCGATGTCCGTTTGTGTCCGTCCCAGCGGACCGAAAGTTAGGTCGGCGACGGGTACACGCCGAACAGAGAGATGACGTAGCTGATGGTTAGCACCGGCTGAATGTTGTTGTGCGGCTGGCTTCCCCCCGTACTTTGGAGAGTCGAAGCGGGCAGCGTGACTGCCGTCGCCGCCGCATAGGGGGCGAAGGCATTCGGTGTGTCGCTGCCATTGCCAATGTTCTGCGAGGACATGATCGTTGCCGAGGTCGGCGTCGAAGCCGAGCCTTCTGCGTTGTTCGTCAAGACCAGGTGATTGTGCTGGGGGATCTGCTGCGTCGTCAGCGTGACTTCCTCGGTGCCGGCTTTCTCGCCGATGACGTAATTGGAAAGGCCACTCCCCTGTCCCATATGGACCGCCACCCGGCCCTGCAGGTCGGGCAACGCAAAAGTCGATTGGCCATCGCCCCCATAAGTGGTGCCGATAAGATTGAACAGGGTTTCATTCTCGGAGATCGGCACAATCTGCCCTTGGCACGTCATCCAGCCGGCTGGCGCAAAGGTGCCGGCAAACATCAGAATCTGACCGACATATGGTTGAGACATGCCCCGGCTCCCGAAAGAGTTGCATTGTTATCACTCGCGACGCCGATTGACAATTCGGGAAGCAGGTCGGCCAAAACACACTAAGAACAGATACTTGTACAACATGCGACGAATTTCCTGCAATCTTGCCTAGAGGTTGTGACGCAGTCATGCCGCTGTCGTTCCTTGCCGCATTTCGCCACTGCTGGTAGCATCCAAAAAGCTTGGGGAAGTGGCTTCGACTTCAATCCCGAAGGCAGATGCCTGTGGCGCCGAAGGCCACGCTCACAAAGATGGGGTCATCATGAGCACGACGCGCGAACGCGGAACTCCCGCGCTGTTCAATTTCGGTTTGCAGGATTTCGGCACGCTATTGCATTCCGAAGTGAAAGCGGTCCCCGAAAAGGCGGCAGTGACAGCGAATTCCGTGTTGTCGCATGAATCTTCCGTCGCGGCAGCAGCGCCTTCGCAGGACCATCTTCCCGCGCCGATTACAACGCGGACCGGTGGACTGGAAAATCTTTACGCACCTTCCCACGGCAACTTTACCGCTCACCATAACAGGACGCCCTTCCAGGCGAACGTCCAGCCGGACAGCGCACAGGCCTTCCAGAAGAATCCTCTTGCGCCGTCGCAGCCGACTCCGCCAGCGATGACTCTCAGCCACGCTCTGCCGCTACAGGACGCATTGTCCGTCGCGCCGATGCAGACATCACTTCTGGCATCGGCGGCCGCGATAAATCATTTGCTGGCGCCGACCAATGCACATGCCGGCTCGAACGGTATCCACGCTCCTCCGCCGGTGGTCGCCGTGGGCGGCCAGCTCTGGTACGGGGTCGACAACGCCGCAAATACCGGCCTGGACCACATTGACACCGATGGCGCGGGCAAGGACGTCGCAGAGCATGACACCAGCGGCGCCGACTTCGCCAGCATGGCGGTGGATGGGGCAGACGGATTCTATTTCGGCTACACCCGCGATGGCTTGCTCCGCATTGGACACATCACCAACGACGTTGAGACCGGCCAAGCCAGCGAGATCCAGGAGATCCTGATTCAGCATCAGGTGGCAGGCCACCCCGCCAGCAACGACGAGGTGAACGCGATTGCCGTCGATCCGCTGAACCACATCATCTTTGTGGGACTGTGGGGACAAGCGGATCAGTACACGGGCATTCTCGAGGTCCAATACGATCCGTCCACCGGCGCGCTAACGAGCCCGTACAACGCTTCGGCCGGCACGGTAAGCGATTTCGGCCACATGCTGTTCCACGACGACAACAGTGGACTGGTGAACGGCGTCACGGCGATGACGAATATCATCGCCATGCAGTACGACATGCAGGACGGCAATCTGTACTATGTCGACCAGACCAACATCTGGCCAGGGTCCAGCGGCAGTGGGCTTGCGTGGCACCAGACCAATGGCATTTATAGGGTCAGCACGACGGGTTCGGTGAGCGGCACCGAGCCGGTCCCCGTCCAACTTTCGCTGAACAGTCAATTTGCCGCCGGCGACAACAACAATTACATCGAGGGACTGGCGATCAACGAGGCGCAGGGCCTGATCTATTTCGCGGTCAACGACGCGGCCACCACCACGAGCAAACTCTACTACATGCCGATCGCGGGCGGGACTGCGACGCAGATGTCGATCCCAGGGGGCGTGACTTTCATTTTCGCGGATGACCAGGGTACGGGCGTCAACCCGCTCGCCTTCGATCCAAATCTGCGTCAGCTCTATGTTTCCGACAATCAGGGGCAGGACATCGTTGAGCTGACACTGAGCGCCGACGGCAAGAGCTTCACCGGCGGAAACAGCAGCTTCGATGTCATCGACAACAATCACGATGGTACCGGCCCGACCGGCCTGTTCTTCGATCCGCTGCCGACGCTGGGCTCGCTGTCGGCGACGACGACGGAGGCATTGCAGGGCGGCAGCGCGCTCAACCTGCTGACTGCTGCTCCCACGATCACCGATCCCCAGGATGGCGCCTCCAACAAGCTTCACATGGGCTTCGCCCAGATTGTGGTTGCCAATGCGCAGTCGGGCGACAATCTGTTCGCCAATGGTGCGCAAAGCGGGACGATCGCCGGCACCAACATCAGCATCAGCTGGAATTCCTCGACTCATACGCTGACCCTCAGCGGCAACGACACCGAGGCTCACTATCAGACAGCCTTCGACCTGATCAGCTTCCAGGATGCGGGCACCGACAACAGCACCGGCAGCCATCCCACCCGCACCATCGACTGGATCATCAGCGACGGCACCACCATCGTCGACCAGACCACGGCGGACTCAAACGAGAGGGCGACGACCGTCGTCATCGACCGTGCCCCGACGGTTGTTGCGGACAGCTATACGAAGGTGCTTGAGGGTTCGGTGCTGAACGACAACGCGGCCGCCGGCGTTCTGCATAACGACAGCGACAAGGACGCCGATGCGATCGTCGTCACCGCACTCAACGGCTCGGCAGGCAATCTGAACTCCCTCACGTTCACAGGCACCTATGGGCATTTCGATCTGCAGTCTGACGGCAGCTTCGTCTACACTGCCGACCTCACCGGGGCGATCGACGGGGCGGCGAACGGATCGCATCCGGTGGATACCTTCACCTACACGGTTTCGGACGGGATTGTCGGGGTGTCGACGACGACGGTGAGCTTCACGATCGACCGCGCGCCGACGCTGGTTGCGGATAACCCTTTGACTCAAGCCCTGGAAGGTGCCGGTTCCACATCCCTCGGCAATGTGCTGACCAATGACAGCGACAAGGACGGCGATCCCCTTGTGGTGTCGCAGGTCAACGGCTCAGCCGCCGGTGTGAACAACTCGGTTGCCGGCACCTACGGCCACATCACCATCAATTCGAATGGCACCTACAGCTACAATGCCGACAACACATCGGCGATCGACAGCGCAGCCACCGGTTCGCATCTGACCGACACGTTCACCTACACAGTGGATGACGGCCAGGGCAGCGCAAACCAGGTCACGACGGTCACCGTCACCATCGATCGTGCGCCGACAGTAGTTGCCGATGCGCCAGTGGCGGAAGCGGTGGAGTCCGGCTCCGCGGTGACCGGCAATGTGCTGACCAACGACAGCGACCGCGACGGCGACAGCCTGACGGTGACGCTGATCAATGGCGGCGCGGTGGCCTCTGGCGCCGGCGGGACGGTCTTTGCGGGCACCTATGGGCATCTGACGATGCACCAGGACGGCACCTACAGCTACGTGGCCGACAACACGGTGGCCATCGACGGGGCGGCGACGGGCAGTCATCTGACCGACTCATTCACCTATACGGCCAGCGACGGCTTTGGCGGCACCTCCCCCGAGACCCTCACCTTCACGATCGACCGTGGGCCGACAGTGTCCGATCACGGCACGTCGCTCGCCGAGAGCGGCACCGTGTCGGGAACCGGAGGACTGTTGGGCACCGGCGCGCTTGGTGGGGATTCCGATCGCGACGGCGATGGCCTGCAGGTGACCATGGTCAACGGCACCGCCATCAACGACACGCTGTCGAATTTCGCCGGCACCTACGGCCATCTGACCATCGGCAATGACGGCTCCTACAGCTACACGGCCGACATCACTTCGGCCATCGATGCCGCCCCCAGCGGCTCCCATCCGGTGGAGCATTTCACGCTGACGATCGACGACGGCCACGGCGGCACGATCACCGAGAATCTGGACTTCACCATCGACCGGCCGGCCATCGCATCGGCGGATTCGCTCGACACCACGGAGGATGCGCAGGCAACCGTCGGTTCCGGCTTGCCCATCAATGCCAACCTGCTTGCCAATGATACCGATCCCGACGGCGACAGCTTCGCCATCACGGCCGTCAACGGATCCGGCGCCAATGTCGGCAACCAGATCGTGCTTGCCTCTGGCGCGCTTTTGACGGTCAATTCCAACGGCACCTACACCTACGACCCCAACCACGCCTTCGATTACCTGGCGGCGGTAGGCTCGGGTGCCTCCGACACCAGCGCCACCGACACCTTCACCTACACCATCACCGGGGGATCGACGGTCACGGTCACCATCACCGTCAATGGTGTGGATTCCAACGACGTGCTGATCGGCACCTCAGGCAGCGACACCATCAATGGCGGCATCGGCGACGACATCTTCTACGACGACAACGGCCTCAGGAGCGGCGAGGATCCGCACGACACCAGTGCCGGCAAGTCCGGCGGCGTCGACAGCTTCAGCGGCGGATCGGGCAACGACTTCTTCTACATGGGCGGCAATCTGATCGCGGCCGACCAGATCGATGGCGGCACCGGGACCGACCATGTCGTCTTGAACGGCGACTACACCGGCGCCAATGCCGTGACCTTCAATGCGACGACCATGCTCAATGTCGAGGTCCTGGGGCTCACCGCCGGTCACAGCTACACGCTGACGATGGACAATGCGACCGTGGCCTCCGGCCAGACGCTCAGGGTCCAGGGCGGCACCCTGGGTGCGGGCGATGCGCTCATCTTCGATGCCTCCAACGACACGACGGGCGGCAACTACGTCATCACGGCGGGCGCCGGCAACGACGTCCTGACGGGCGGGGCCGGCAACGACCATTTCGTCGTCAGCGCCGGCGGCACCGACACGGTGCATGGCGGGGCCGGCGACGACACGATCAATGCCGGTGCCATGCTCACAGCGGCCGACGCTTTCGACGGCGGTTCGGGGACCGACACGCTCGTCCTGAAGGGCGACTACTCGTCGGGCGTCGTGTTCAACGCCACGACACTGACCAACGTCGAGGTCATCGCGCTGACGGCGGGCCACGACTACAACCTGACCATGAATGCCGCCACTGTCGCCTCCGGGCAGACCCTGACGGTGCATGCCGCTACCCTGCTGGCCGGCGACAACGTTACCTTCAATGCCGCAGCCGGCGTGGCGGGATCGTCCTTTGTCTTCGATACCGGCGCCGGCGACGACATTCTGACCGGAGGTGCCGGCAACGACACCTTCCGGCCCGGTGCCGGCAACGACACCATTCATGGCGGCGGCGGCGACGACACGATCAACATGGGTGCCAATCTCACTGCCGCCGATGTGATCGATGGCGGCAGCGGGACCGACACCATCTTGCTCGACGGCGATTATTCCGCCGGTATCACGTTCGGCGCCACCACCGTGACCAATGTCGAGACGATCTATCTGACGCCCGGCAACGACTATACGCTCACCACCAACGATGCCACCGTCGCCGCCGGCCAGACCCTCACCATTCTGGCGCCGGGCCTCGGTGCAGGCGACAAGCTCGTCTTCGACGGTTCGGCCGAGACAGACGGCAGCTTCATCATCCACGCCGGCGCCGGCAACGACATCCTCACCGGTGGCGCAGGGGCGGACACCATCAAGGCCGGCAACGGCAACAACACCATCACCGGAGGCCTCGGCGGCGACGACATTACCGGCGGTTCAGGCAACGACCTCTTCGTCTACAATGCCGTTGCCGAGTCCACGAGCATAACGCGCGATCGTGTGCATGGATTCGACGCCATCCAGGACCAGTTCCAGTTCACCGGCGTCACGGTCAATGCCATCGACACCGCCATCACCACTGGCCACCTGTCGATCGGAACCTTCGATGCCAATCTCGCCGCCGCCGTCAATTCCGGCAATCTCGCCGCCCACGATGCCGTCCTCTTCACCGCCGACAGCGGCAACCTCAGCGGTCACACCTTCTTGGTCGTCGATGCCAACGGCGTCGCCGGCTACCAGGCCAGCCAGGACTTCGTCATCGATATCACCGGCGCAACCAACCTCGCCTCGCTGACGACGGGGAACTTCCTGCATTAGCCGCTCAAAGATTCAGCCCGGCGTCACCAACAGGTGACCCGGGCGGCTTCGCTGCTTTTGGGCCTTTGTGCTTCACGTCGCCCCTCAGTTGACGCTTGTACGCGTTGAGTTGCTCCTCGGCTGCGTCGAAGGCGTCCTTCAACACCGCATTCACATCCAGATTTGCGCGCCGCTCCTTCGCCTTGTGCGGCTCGCGGCTGATAACGAGTTCCTTGCGCGGCACGCGTATTTCGATATGAACCTCCGGCACGTTTCCCCTGCGATGCTGCTTGTGGGGCAGCTCGATCGAAACGCGACAGCCGATAATGTGCTCGAATCGCTTCTCGAGCTTGGCCACATGCTCGCGAACCAGAGCCTCGATTTTCAGCGACGGTTTGATTCCATGAAAGACGATCTCGAGCGGGATATCCATGGTCACCCTCCTTTCGCGGACGAGCGGTGCCGCTTCTAGGGAGATAACGGTCTGCCGGGCGAAGTGTTGCGCTCGACACCGCCGGCGGTTTGCCCCTCTTTTCGATGTATCCACTCTGCGATCAGCGCCCATTGCGTCTCGCCGTCGAGATCTCGCAGCAGCATGTGGTAGCCGTTGTCGTCCCTGTGGGTCTCGGCCTTGTTCCCCAGGGCGGCGATGGTTGCTTCCGTCGGCCCCTTCGGGATCACCTGATCCTTCGCGCCGTAGAGAAAAAGGATCGGCGGCGGGTTCGAGAGGTGCTCCGGCGCGCGCCGCGCCTCGTCCATCAGATTGACGAGGCCGTAAACCTGATCGGCCCGCGCCGAATGCTGATAGACGGGATCGCGGGACAGTTTCCGCAGCACGTCGATGTTGTCGCAAGCCACGATGTGCAACCCTTCGCCGGAGACATTGAGCCACGGCAGGACATGTGCGGCCACCGCCAGCGCGGCACGATAGGTGAGCGGCATGTCCTCGCGCGCCCACACGGCCGGCGCGACCAGAATGGCGCCATCGATGCGCGGCGGACGCGTGCTTGCCAGTGACGAAAGCACCACCGACCCGCCCATGCTTTCTCCCAGCGCGTAGACCGGAATGCCCGGATGCCTCGCCCGCGCCGCTTCGACGGCATCGTCGAGGTCCTGGCGCATGAGATCGCCGCCGGCCCACAGTCCGCGATTGGGCGAAAGACCGAAGCCGCGCTGGTCGTAGGCGTATGTCGTGATGCCATGTGCCGCCCACCACGGACCCGGCAAATCGAACGCTTCCGAATAGTCGCTCATGCCATGCAACGCCACGATGACGGCGCCAGGATGGTTGGCATCCCAGTGGCGCATCGGCAGGCGCAATCCGTCGCGCGTGACGAACGTGTCCCGCTCGATGGCAGGCGTGACATTCTCTACCCCATGGGGCGCCAACGCCGGAGCACAAGCGGCGATCGACGCGATCAACCCCGCAGCAACCGCCGCACGCGCCGCCGCAGATAGGGAAGCAATTCCGTTTCGAACCATGGATTCTTCTTCAGCCAACCATTGTTACGCCACGACGGATGCGGCAACGGAATATAGCGTGGAGCATACGCACGCCATGCGGCCACTGTCTCAGTCATGTTCGCCTTCACGCGATCCTTCAAATGCCAGGTTTGCGCATAGGTGCCGACCAGCAGGATCGTCTGGAATTCCGGCCGTGCCGCGAGCAGACGCCCGCGCCAGTGCGCGGCACATTCCCTCCGCGGCGGGAGATCATGACCTGCCGCATCGTAGCCCGGGAAGCAGAAGGCCATCCCCGCGAGCGCGACTTTCGATTCATCATAAAATGCGCCGCGGTCCAGCCCCATCCAATCACGCAATCTGTCGCCGCTGGCATCATCGAATGACAGACCGGATTGATGCACCCGCAGTCCGGGCGCCTGACTGGCAACGAGCAATTTGGCCGTCGCGCCGACATGCAGCACCGGCCGCACACCGTGCGGCAGATGCGCCTCGCACAGCCGGCAGGCGCGGATGTCCGCCAGGACCGTCGCCAGACTTTCGTTTTCCATCGCGGGCGATGACGTAGTAACGACCGGGTACGCCGTCAACATCAGGCGATCGGCAGCAGGCCGATCACCGCGCCGGTCAGGGATGACGCCAGCGTTCCCGATACCAGCGCGCGCAAGGCCAGCGGCACGATATCGGCGCGCCGCTCCGGCGCCATCCCGCTGACGCTCGCGATCATGATGCCGACCGAACCGAGATTGGCGAAGCCGCACATGGCATAGACCATGATCAGGGTGCTGCGCGGATCGAGCGACCCTTGCGGCAGCGCTGCCAGATGCAGATAGGCGATGAACTCGTTGAGCACCGTCTTGTCGCCCATCAGCGATCCTGCCGTCGCGGCTTCCTTCCAGGGAATTCCGAGCAGCCAGACGAACGGCGCGAAGATCCAGCCGAAGATGCGCTCGACCGTCAGCGGCGCGCCTGCCACATCCGGCGCGTGCTTCAGGATGATGTCCGCCAGCGCCACCAGCGCCACCATTACCAGCAGCATCGCCACGATCGACAGCCACAGTTTCAGCCCATCCTCCGTGCCGCGCGCGATGGCATCCATGCTGGAGCGATAATCCAACCCTTCCGCCTCGTCTCGTGCGGTCTGCGTGTCCCCCGGCAGCATCACGCGCGAGATGACGATGGCCGAGAACAGCGACAGCACCGACGCCACCAGGATGTGCCCCAGCGCGCCGGGCACGGCGTTGCGCAGGATCGTCGCGTAGAGCACGAACACCGTTCCCGCCACTGTGGACAATCCCACCGTGAACAGCGTGAACAGCTCGGACCGCGTCAGCTTGGCCAGATATGGCCGTATCAGCAGCGGCGCCTCGATCATGCCGAGGAAGATGGTCGCAGCACTTCCCAGTCCCACCGCCCCACCAAGCCGCAGCGTCTTGCGCAGGGCCCAGGCGAAACCGCCGACGATCAGCGGCAGCACGCGCCAGTGCCACAGCAGCGCCGCCAGCGCCGAGATCACGATCACCAGCGGCAGCACCTGGAACGCGAAGCTCGACAGCGCGGCCGCATTCGTCACCGCGAAAGGTGGCGTTGCGCCGCCGGCATAGCCGAACACGAACGACGTTCCCGCACGCGTTGCCGCCATCAGCGCATCGACGACGCCATTCAGCGCCAGCAGTGCGGAGCGCGCCACGGGCACCTTCAGCAACAGCAGCGCGAGCGCGATCTGGAGGGCGAGACCTATCGCGACCGTGCGCCACGGAAAGGCGTTCCGGTCTTCGCTCAGCATCCAGGCCGCAAAGAGGATCACACCGATCCCCAGCGCCGATTGCAGATGCGGCAGCACGCTTGCCCCCGATTCCCCTGACGAACGCTAGCATGGCGGCGCTTACGCGAGCCAAGGGGTTTGCTACTGTGGACAGAGGAATCGAATTTGCGAACCGGGGGCAAACAGGTGGACAAGATCGGGCGGCCGGGCGAAATCCGCGCGCTGGCAGGCGCACGCGCCCTGCCCCCGCTGCTGCTTGTGCTCTACCACTATCACGAAGCGCACGGCTATCAGCACATCCGCCTGTTCGATGTGTTCGTGGCGAAGGGGTATCTCTGGGTCGAGTTCTTCTTCGCGCTGTCCGGATTTATCCTGGTTCATGTACATGGCGCGGACCGTGACTTCCGATACATTCCGTTCCTGAAATCGCGGCTGGCGCGACTCTATCCGCTGCATCTGTTCACGCTGCTGTGGATGGTCGTGATGATCGTGTTCTTCCGCTGGCTCGCGGCGGCAGGCGGCTACACCTCCATCTACGACCTGCCCGCATATCATCCTTATGCGACACCGGCGAGCTTCGTCGGCAACCTGTTTCTCGTCCAGGCATGGCATCTGTTTCCACGGCTGTCGTGGAACGGCGTGGCATGGTTCGTCAGCGTGCTGTGGTTCCTGTGCCTGATCTTTCCCGCCTATCTGTGGAGCGCGCGCGGACGATGGTGGCGCGGCGCGGCACTGGTGGCGGCAGGCTTTGCCACCCTGTGGTGGATGATCCACTGGTGGCCGAATGTCGGCCTCGACATCACCTTCGATTTCGGCATCCCGCGCGGCATCGCCAATTTCGCCATCGGCGTCGGTCTTGCGGTGATCTATCGCGAGCTGAAGGCGCGCGGCGATGCTCTCGCCACGCACTGGCATTCGCTGGCGCAGGCCGTTGTGTTCGCGGCCTATCTCTATGCCGTTTACAATACGGGCTGGTCGCACACACCGCGCGACTTCTGGGTGGTGCCGCCGCTGATGGCGCTCATCTTCCTGCTGGCGTTCGACCGCGGCATTCTCGCCTGGGTGCTGCAGAGTCCGCCGCTGCGGCTGCTCGGCGAATGGTCGTTCGCCATCTACATGGGACAGACGACGTTCCTTCAGCTGCTGCGCGTGTTCGAACAACGCGTCTATCCCGACCCTTCCGCCGCATGGGCGGCGCGCATCCACATGCTCGAGCCGATCGTGCTGCTGCTCTGCTGCATCGCCTGGGGCGCTCTGCTGCACTACGCGGTGGAGCAGCCGGCTGCTGATTGGTTGAAACGGAACTGGCTCTCCAAGCCGCAATCACGAACGGCCAGCGCATAGCCATGGTCGACGTGGTGACGCTTGCAACATTCCGCGAGCCACAGGAAGCGCACATGTTCGCGTCACGGCTGCGTTCCGAGGGACTCTTCGCATCCGTCGCGCACCAATTTCATGTCGGCAATGATTGGTGGTATTCCACTGCCTTGAGTGGCGTGAAGGTGCAGGTTGCTGCCAGCGATCTTGAGGCCGCACGATCCATCGAAAAGGCTTGCCGGGCCGGAGAGTTCAAACAGGCTCTAATCTCACGACTGGGCGAGCTCGATGACTCGCAGTGTCCGAAATGCGGCGCCGCCGACTTTCGCCGCCACCGACCCATCTACCAGTGCGTGATTGCTGGCCTCACCGTGTTGTTTTCCCGCTACCCCATGCCACCGTGCACATGGATCTACACGTGCAAGACCTGCGGCACAGAGTTCAAGCAACGCTATGGCCTGATCGGCAAAGCCAAATCGTTCCCGTTTGAGATGGCGTTCGCCGGCGCAACCGCAGCCGATATCGACGAGATGCTGAGAGTGCGCGATGACGCGGATGAAAACGGAGTCATTCTTGGCGCTCTTGACATCGAAGATCTGTCGGAAGCCCGCCGGGCCTGGGTGTGCCGAATAAACGGCACGATCCGCGCATTCGCCATCGCCGATGCGAACGCAAGAACCTTATCTGCGGTCGCCGTCGATCTGGACTTCCAGCGTTACGGGATCGGCCAACGACTACACAATTTTGCGGTAGACTGGCTGTTTCGCGCTGCTCCCGCCACGATATCTCTAAAGACCTCGCCCTATACGAAGGCATACAAGTTCTTTGGCGCCAACAAGTGGAAATTCATCGACGCTGATGAGCAAGGCGACTATCTCATGACTTTGGAGCACACTGCCTGGCGCCTGCGCCGGCGCCAATTGCATCGGACCGCCCCCGTCCGGCTGCGCGACAGAATTTTGTATTTCCGGCGCGGCTTCTGATAAGAGACCGCCACGGAATTCATGTCATTCAAGGAGGCATTCATGACCATTCGGTTCGACGGCAAGGTTGTCATCGTCACGGGCGCGGGTGGCGGCCTGGGGCGCCAGCATGCGCTGGAATTCGCCAGGCGCGGCGCCAAGGTCGTCGTCAACGATCTGGGCGGCGCTGTGGACGGCACCGGCGGCAACTCGGCCGCCGCCGAAGCCGTGGTGAAGGAGATCACCGATGCCGGTGGCACGGCCATCGCCAACGGCGCCTCGGTTGCCGACGATGCCGGCGTCGACCACATGGTCAAGCAGGTGATGGATGCCTGGGGCCGTGTCGACGTGCTGATCGCCAATGCCGGCATCCTGCGCGACAAGAGCTTCGCCAAGATGGAGATGGCCGATTTCAACGCCGTGATGGCCGTGCATGTGATGGGCACGGTGAAGCCCGCCAAGGCGCTGTGGCAGATCATGCGCGACCAGAAATACGGCCGCATCGTCGTGACCACATCGTCCACCGGCCTGTACGGCAATTTCGGCCAGGCGAATTACGGCACCGCGAAGCTCGGCCTCGTCGGCCTGATGAACACACTGAAGATCGAAGGCGCCAAGGACAACATCAAGGTCAATGCGATCTGCCCGGTCGCCGGCACGCGCATGACGGAGAACATCCTGCCGCCCGAGCTGTTCGCCATGTTGAAGCCGGAATATGTGACGCCGGCCGTGGTGTTTCTTGCCAGCGACGATGCGCCGACCGGCTGCGTCATCTCCGCCGGCGCCGGCGTGTTCTCATCGGCGCAGATCGTGGAATCGACCGGCATCAATCTCGGCCATGGCGCAACCGCCGACACGGTCGCGGAAAACTGGGGCAAGATTTCCGACTTCTCCAACGCCAAGCACCTCAACATGGGCGGCGAGCATGCCGGCCATCTGTTCGAGCGCCTGAAGGACAAGCCGGTCGCACCATAATTCGCGCCAAGAGGCGCAAATGAAAGGGCCGGACTCGCGTCCGGCCCTTTTTTGCATCTGCACGAACCCGTCAGTTGCCGATGATCGCGAATGCCAGGCCCGGCTTGACAATGCCGGTCGCAGTCCACTGGTCATTGGTGGTCGCGCATGTGGGACCGCCCAAATCGTTGGAGCAATACTGGGCGAACTCCATGCCGCTGATCTGGTCCGTGGTGTTGGCATTCCAAGCGATCGCGGCATCCTTGTTGGTGTTGTCCGTCTTCAGGACGAGCCAATATTTGGTTCCGCCGGTCACCGGGATTCCCGGGCTTACGATGAAGGAGACGAGATCGCAGCACGAATAGGCCGGCGGCAGATTCTTCCGGCGCCATGACTTGATCACGGTGCCGGGGACGCCGCCATTGTCGGCATACAGCGCAACCACGATTTCGTTCGTGCCTCCGCCGTAGCCGGCCGCCACCTGGATCTTGGTGATCGTGTGATTGGAAGCCGGCGTGAAGGCCTCCGCGTCCCACAGCATGTGGCCGCCCGAGGTCGGCCCATCGATGAAAAATGGATCGCAGCACAGATACAGGCTCTTGTGATATTTCCTCGCGATATTGTCGAAGATGATCACCGGCCCGAACGTATCGCCCGCGTGGATTGCGCTGATCTTGGGTTGCGCAAGGTTTGACTGATCCGCTGCGCTTGCAGAATGGATGGTCAGCGAAAGCGCAGCCGCAACAAGCAGAGTCGTGAATTTCATCGCCGCCCCCTAATTTCCGAATACGCCGAATGCGAGCGCCGGAACGATGGCGCCACCGGACACCCAGGCATCGTTCGTACCGCAGGATCCATGGACATCGTCCGAGCAGTAACTCGCGGAGGGCACAGTTTCGAGCTGGTCGGTTGTGTTATAGACCCACGTGAAGGCGCCGTCGGAATCTGAATTGTCCGTCTGCACGGCCACCCAGTATTGCTGGCCGCCGGTTACAGCGATCCCGGTTTTGCTGCGCGCCTCCACCAGTGTGCAGCACGTAAAGGCCAACGGCACATTCTGCACACGCCATGTTTTCAGAGCCGTGCCCGGGACACCGCCGGCATCGTCGTAAAGACCGATCACCACGGTGGTCGATCCGGAGACTGCGCCCAGACCAACCTCGATCCTTTTCACAACGTGGTTGGCAGCCGGCGTAAACGCCTCGGCGCGCCAGAGCATCCGGTCGCCGTAGATGTTGTCTTTCCCCGTAATGCCGTATCCGTCGCAGCAGAAGTAAAGGCTGTTCGGATATTTGCGGCCGATATTGCTGAAGATGGCGACCGTTCCCGCGGGCGCGACGGCCGGCGCCGAGATCGGTTTGGCAGCCGGCGCGTGCAGAGGCGAGGTTCCCCGATCAGGCGTGGCCGCGGCCACCGGCCCGGCCGCCATGGCGCACAACAACACCGCTGCCAGTCCAAGACCTGGTCTTGCGATCATTCTTCTCCCCATCGCGGATTCGCTGCGTGAGAGCGACCAGCTCCGCGTCTCTTCGGAATTGCTTCACGCCAAGCCCGCCGCTCTCGAAGCAACCATAGGGATTCGCCGCACCGGATGTCTTGGGCAACCGCGCCTTGACCTTGACCACGAGCGACATCGCTCCAGACATATGTCGTTTCCGGACAAGTTGCGGCCTCGCCCAGCAGGCGTGACCCCAGCGTTCGCTCCAGGCAACCCCCCGATGAAAGTTGCAAGGTCGATCGCACAACGCCCCAAAACACCGGCCCATTAACGCTCGCTTAACCACGTATCGCAAAGCGATTGTTAACGCAGATTGCGCAAAATTTGCCACTTAACGTGCGCGCATCGGGAGCCGCACAATCGGGGAGGAGCGGATGGGCTTGCTTGGCGCCCAGCCCGGCACGGCGCCTGATGAGCGCGCCGCGCTGGTGCCCGACCAGCTTCGGCTTGCGCTGGGAAACCTCCGCCCGAACTATTGGCTGATGCCAATTTTCGGAGCGATCATCTGCGCGATGTTCGCCCATTGGGTCAGCACGTCGACGTTGGTGGTATGGCTTGGCACCGTCTCACTCGCCGGTCTGCCGCTCGGCTACGTTTCCACGCAGTTTCCAGCCACCTTTACGAGCGCCCCCACGACGCGCGCCTGGCTGGGCGCCGCAACTCTTTCCTATCTGCTCTTCGCCGTGGCATGGAGTTCGATGGCGGTGATGTTCTGGCGCCAGGGCAGCGACCTCAATCACATGCTGATCATGCTAATCGTCGCCTGCACGCTCGCCGGCAACTCCGCGCTGGTCGGTGCAAGCCGCCCACTCACCGTCGCCGGCTATGCAGCGTACGGATTGGCCCTTGTTCTGTTGCCGCTCCGGGAAGGGGGAATCATCTACGACAGCCTCTCGCTGCTCGCGCTGCTGTTCGTCTGCTATTTGGCCTACATGTCGCGCCAGATCTATTTCACCGCGCGCGACATGCTGCGCCTGCGCGACGACAAGACCGATCTCATCCTGGAATTGGCACACGCCAAGGACCGGTCAGACAGGGCGGCGGCCCATGCAGAGGCCGCTTCGCGCGCCAAATCCCAGTTTCTCGCCAATATGAGCCACGAACTGCGCACGCCGCTCAACGCCATTCTCGGATTCTCGGAACTGATTCAGTCCGGCCACTTTCGCGAGCCGCAGAAGCACGAGGAATATGCCGGCATCATCCACCAGTCCGGACACCATCTGCTGGCGCTCATCAACGACATCCTCGATCTTGCGCGCATCGAGGCAGGCAGCCTTGCCTTGCGCGAGACCGACCTGGATATCGCCGACGTGCTGTCGGGCTGCGTGAAGCTGATGGCCGTCAGGGCGGAACAAACCGGCGTGTCGCTGCTGACGGACCTTCCCTCTTCGCTGCCGCTCCTTCACGGGGATGAGCGCGCGGTGAGGCAAATCCTCATCAATCTTCTTTCCAACGCCGTGAAGTTCACGCCTGCCGGGGGCGCCATAACGGCATTCGCGCGCGCTGAAGAAGATGGCCGGCTTGCGCTCGGCGTGAGCGACACCGGCATCGGCATCGGCGAATCCGATCACCGCCGCGTATTCGAGAATTTCGGACAGGGGCGCCATGATATCGTCACCTCCGACAAGGGGACCGGCCTCGGCCTTCCCATCGTCAAGGGTCTGATCGAGGCCCACGGCGGTGCGGTTACGTTGGAGAGCGCGCTGGGCGAAGGAACAACGGTGACCGTGTTCTTTCCCGCCTCCCGATCGCGCGAAATTTATCGCGCCGCTTCCTGATCGCTACCTGCCCTTGAAGGCGGGCTGACGTTTCTCGAAGAAGGCGTTGACCGCTTCGCGATGATCCTCTGTGAGATGGGCCAGCGATTGCATCGCTGCGGACATTTCCATGATTGCATCGAAGCTGGCCGATTGCGCCTCGCGCATCAGCTTCTTGGTCATCCGCAAGACATCCGGCGGCTGCCGGCAGATGCGCGCGGCCAGCGCACGCGTTTCTTCCATCAGCGACGCCGCCGGAACGACCTTCGACACCAGGCCCCACTGAAGTGCGGTTTGCGCATCGATCGTGTCACCGGTGAAGAAGAGCTCGGCCGCCCGCGACTGGCCGATCACGCGCGGCAAAATCCAGGCGCCGCCATCGCCGGGAACGAGCCCGACTTTCAGGAAGCTCGCCGCGAACACCGCAGTGTCGGAAGCGATGCGGATGTCAGCGAGGCAGGCGACATCATTGCCGAGTCCGATGGCGGGACCATTTACAGCCGCGATAAGCGGCACTTCGATGTTCCACAACGAACGGATGATGCGATGGATGCCGTTGCGATATCCTTCGCGGATGTTCACGCCCGCGCCGGCAAAAGCGCCGGCACGCTCGCGGATCGCCTTCAGGTTGCCGCCGGCGGAGAACGCGGCGCCGGCGCCGGTGAGGATGGCGCAGCGGATCTCGCGGTCGGCATTGATGCGCTCGCAGGCAGCAACGAACAGTTCACCATCGCCTTCTTCGCCCAAGGGATTGCGCGAGTCCGGCCGGTTGATCGTCAACGTGACGATCGTGCCGTCCTTGTCAAACAGGAGTGCCGACATTGCGCCCTCGTCCAGAATGCTTCGTGGCAATGATGCGATACCAACGCCGCGACCGCTAGCGCATGATTCCGGTGTGGCCGAGGGAATAGCGCCCCGGCTGAGGCCAGACCGTCAGTCCGTGCGGTTCGCGGCCGACCGGAATTTTCACCACCGCGCCGGTCTTGGCATCGATGCGATAGACCACCCGGTCGAACCGTCCGGAGAGCCACAGATAGCGGCCATCGGCGCTCACATTGCCCATGTCCGGGCTGCCACCCCCGGGAATCGGCCACGTGCGGACCACCTTGCGCGTCGCAAAATCGATGACCGAGACACTGCCGGGACCGCCCGGCCGGTCCTCCACCACGTGCGATCCGCGGTTGGAAACATAGAGCTTAGTCGCATCCCGGGAGACCAGCAGGCCATGTGTGCCGGGACCCGTATGAATGAAGCCCGCGATGCGGAAGCGGTCGCCATCGATGAGGAACACACCGTCATGCATCATATCGGCGACGAAGAAGAGCTTGCCGTCCGGCGCGACACGCACATCCTGCGGCATGCTCGGCTGGGGAAGCGGGAGTGTTGCGACAAGGTGGCGGGACGCCACATCGAACTTGATCAGGGTAGCGCCGAATTCGCAACTGAAGATGGCATAGCGTCCGTCGATCGAAAAATCGGCATGGTTCACGCCGCGGCATTCGGGTAACTCGACCTGTTCTTGCAACCGCATCGTGTGCGGATCGCGGAATTCGAGCCGCCTTTCCTCTTCCGCAACCACGATGGCGGAGCGTCCATCCGGCGTGAAATAGAGGTTGTACGCATCCGGCACATCGATGATCCGTTCCGGCTTGCCGCTTGTGGGATCGATGGGCACGAGCGCGCCGGGTCCGCGCCCCGGCGCAGCACTGCCCGCGACCCATAAGGTGCGCAGATCGTAGGAAGGCACGACATGCTGCGGGTGCCGTCCGCCCGCGAATTGTCCGATCACGGCCAGGCTTGCGGGGTCGATCACCGTAACGTCACCGGATTTCACATCCGGAACGTAAACGCGTGGCGGCAACCCGCGAACGGCCGCACTGAACCGGCCGGCGCCCGCCTCGCTGTAGAGATTTTCGCGATGAACGACCGGCGGCATGCCCGGCAGCGGTCCGCTCTGGATCGAGCGCCACAGAAGGATCGCCGCGACGGCAATCGCGGCGGCGGCAACGGCAGGCAGGAGAAGCAGGCGGCGGGACATGCCGGCCTAAAACGCGGGAAACGGCCTAAGGCTTCAATCCAGCGCCGCGTATCGCTTCAGGTGATGGTCGACATTGCCATAGAGCGTATCGATCATGGTCACGCGCTTGAAATAATGGCCGACGTTCAGCTCGTCGGTCATGCCCATGCCGCCGTGGATCTGAATCGCCTGCTGGCCGACGAAGCGTCCGGCGCGCCCGATATGGACCTTTGCCGCCGCGACGGACTTGGCGCGCTCGCCCGGGTCGCCGAGCTTGAGCGTCGCCATCAGCGCGATGGAGACCGACTGCTCGTGGTTCATGAACATGTCGACCATGCGGTGTTGCAGCACCTGGAATTTCGCCAGCGGAACGCCGAACTGCTTGCGTGTCTTGGAATACTCGACGGTTGCATCCACCAGCACCTTCATCGCGCCACAGGCTTCGGCGCAGTGGGCAGCCATCGCTTCGTCGACCGCTTGCTCCACGAGTGACAGGCCGCCATCGGCCGCACCAATCAGCGCGGATGCCGGAACCTCGGCGTTCTCGAACGTAATCTCCGACGCCTGCTGGCCATCCACCGTCGGATAATCGCGCGTTGAGATGCCCTTCGTCTTCCGGTCGACGATGAACACGCTGACGCCCTTGGCATCGCGCTGGCCCCCGGACGTTCGCGCTGTCACGATCAGGGCGTCGGCCCATGGCCCCCCCAGCACGACAACCTTCTGGCCGTTGAGCACATAGCCGCTGCCGCCCTTTTTCGCGGTGGTTGTGAGATCCGCGAGATTGTAGCGGCCATGCGGTTCGGCGAAGGCGAAGGCGAGGATGGCCTCGCCGCCCGCGATTCTTGGCAGCCATTCCGACTTCTGCGCATCGGTTCCGGCGCGGCCGAGGAGCCCGCCGCCGATCACGACCGTCGGTACGAACGGCTCAACCACCAGCGCCTTGCCGAATTCCTCCATCACGATCGAATTCTCGATGGCGCCGCCGCCGAGCCCACCATGCTCTTCCGGCAGCGATGCCGCGAGCAGGCCGAGTTCCGCGAACTGTTTCCAGTGTTTCGGATCGCGGCCGGCCGGACTGCGCGTGAACTTGCGCCAGTCCTCGAACCTGTAATTGTCAGCGAGGTAGCGCGCGATGGTATCGCGCAATAGCGTCTGTTCTTCGGTGTAGGTGAAATCCATCTCAGCCCAACTTTAATTTCGATTGGGCGCAGTATCGGATGGGCAGCAGGCGCGGCGCAAGGTGGCGCCGCGCCCGCTTTCGGATCACGCGCTCCCCTTACCGCGCGGTCTGAGGGTGGTTTTCGATTAAAGCCGCACCGGCCGGAATGTCATATTTCTGCGGGCCGGTGAATCTTGCCTCGAAGGTTTGGTTCGGCGCGCCGCACGCCTGCGTGGATTTGCTCAGCTTGTCGTGGCCAATGGCCGGGTTGAATGCGGCCACGTCCGCACCGATTTTGCCCTTGACGGTATCCTGCGCATGGAAAGTCATCGAGGTCACCAGGTCAATGTCAAAGAAGTCCGACGAGGCGTACGAAAACTTGCCGGCGACGATGTCCTTGCCATCACCCAGACCAAGTCCGACGCTGTGAATAGTTTCACCGGATTTCCCGCAATCCAGGCTGAAATCGACGCTGAGGACCTTCACCTCGAGATTGGTGTTGTTAGGGTCCTGGGCGACCGTGATCGAAACGGAACTGCCGTCCGCCGTGGTCCCTTCGTAGACGCCCACCTGCTGGGCTTGCGCGATGCCGCTTGCGCACAAAAGTGCGCCGAGAGTTGGCAGAAACCAATATCGCATACGGGTCATCCTCTCTTCTGGGTCGACGCCGCCCGCCCGATCGCGGCCGGCGGACACCAGGCGCGGGCATATCTAGAGATTTGTTCCAATGGAATCTTGGCCTTATCCGACGCGTCGGCTTGGCCGGAGACGTCGCACTTTGTTTATCACGACAGAAATTTGTCTTGCAGCGACATTGGGAACGACGGCAACCTCGCCGAGTCGAAGAACCGCGCTCAGCCAGGGACATGAGATTTCCACCACCGGATTATCATTTTCTCCGCTTTGGAACCGATGAATACCCGGCGCATCAGCGCTTGGAGGCCTGGCGCAGTGTGCTTTCCCAGTTGCTGCTGAAGGTCGATCTGAAGGCGCTATCGGCCGAACCGTTCCGTGTGGAAGCATCGCTCCGCGCGCTCACCGGGATCCGGTTTGGATCGGGTTATTTCACGCCTTCGGCCTATTACCGGACACGCGAACTCGCCGCTGAAGACAACGACGACCTTCTGCTCATCGTCAATCTGGAAGGCCCGCTTAGCGCTCTTCTCGACGGCAACGAGCTGGTGATCCGCGAGGGTGATGGATGCCTCCTGAGCTGCACGCAAGTGTTCGACCTGGTGCGCCATGCGGCCGGAAAGCTGTTGTTCGCGCGCATCGAACGGAACTGCGTTAGGCCGATCGTCCCCAACGTCGATCAATTGGTTGGCCAAACAATCCCGCGCAGCAACGAGGGATTGGCGCACTTCACGACATTCCTGCGGAAGCTTGATGAGCGGCAGCCCCTTGAATCCGAGGAGTTGCGCCGCTGCGTCGTGGCGCATGCCTTCAACGTGCTGTCGCTGGTTCTGAATTCGCCCGCGGCTGGCGTGGGGCCCCAAAGCCGCGAACGGCCAGGTGTGACGCGCCTCTCTTCCATCCAGAAATTTGTAACGCAGAACCTCGCCGACCAGGACATCTCCGTCGCGAGCGTAGCGGCGGCGAACCGGCTTTCGCCGCGTCAGCTGCAACGACTGTTCGAAGCCAGCGGCACCACGTTTTCCGAATTCCTGCTGACCGAGCGTCTCCGGAGCGTGTATGCGGCGCTGCTCGATGCCGAACAGCGCGAGCGCAGCGTAAGCGACATCGCGCTGGCCAGCGGTTTCGGCGACGTCTCCTATTTCAATCGCGCCTTCCGGCGTCACTACGGAAACTCCCCGTCGGAAGTCCGGCGGGCGGCGCTGGCCTCGCCGCTTGCAACCGCCGGTTAGAGTCCAAGAACGGCCTCGGCGATGAGGCCGCGCCAAGGACTTATTTGACGAGCAAGGGCTGGTTCCTGACTTGCAGCGTTCCAGGCGGGATCGCGTGGCGTGCCGGTCCGACAAACGTCGCCGTAAATTTCTGCTTCGGCGAGACGCAGACCTGAACCTTCTTGGTCAGTGTGTTGTGGGTTAGGGCTGGATTGAAGGCGGCCAGGTTGCCGCCGACCGTTCCCTTGATCGTGTCGAGCCCGTGAAACGTCATCGAGGTCACGAGGTCGGTGCTGTAGAAATTGTAGCTCGAAAACGAGAATTGACCGCCAATGATGTCGGCGCCGTCATTCAGACCAATGCCGATATGTTTCAACGTCTCGCCCGATTTGTCGCATAGCATGCTCAAATCGAACGAGAGAAGTGTAATCTCTAGATTGCTGTTGTCAGGATCCTGAGCCACGTCGATTTCCACGGCACTGCCGTCGGTGGTCACGCCGTCGTACTCGCCCACCTGCTGCGCGCTGGCCGAGAATCCGCTGCACAAAAACGCCGCAAGCGCGACAATGAACTGGTTTCGCATCGCTATATCTCCCCGACTTCAAGTGGAGCCTAAACCCTCTGGCTATAACCCCAGCACGGCCTTGGCGATAATCCCGCGCTGGATCTCGTTCGATCCGCCATAGATCGATGTCTTTCGCATATTGAAGTAATGGCCCGACTGTCCGACCGCATAATCCGGCCCGACGGGATATTCATTGTCGCCGAAGGCACGCGCATTGGGATAGGCGTAGTAGCCGATCGCTTCCAGCGTGAGTTCGGTGATGCGTTGCTGGATCTCCGTGCCCTTGATCTTGAGGATGGAGCTTTCCGGCCCCGCCATCTGGCCCTTCGATTCCTTCGCCAAGGTGCGCAGTTCGGTGAACTCGAGCGCCGACAGTTCGATCTCGGTGTCGGCCACCTTGCGCGAGAACTCATCCGTTTCGATCAGGGGCTTGCCGTCGATCGTTTCGGCTTCGGCGATCTGCTTCAGCCGTTCGATGGCCTTCTTGGAGCGCGCCACCCCGGCAATGCCCGAGCGTTCATGCACCAGCAGGAATTTCGCATAGGTCCAGCCCTTGTTCTCCTCGCCGATGCGGTTCTCGACCGGCACCTTCACATTGTCGAAGAACACCTCGTTCACTTCGTGCGCGCCGTCGAGCACGATGATCGGCTTCACCGTGATGCCCGGCGTCTTCATGTCGATGAGGAGGAAGGAGATGCCTTCCTGCTGCTTGACGTTCGGATCGGTGCGCACCAGGCAGAAGATCCAGTCGGCGAATTGCGCCAAGGTCGTCCACGTTTTCTGGCCGTTGACGATGTAGTGATCGCCCTCGCGCACGGCGCGCGTTTTCAGCGACGCCAGATCGGAGCCCGCACCGGGTTCCGAATAACCCTGGCACCACCAATCCTCGCCGGAGAGAATACGCGGCAAGAACTTCTTCTTCTGCGCGTCATTGCCGAAGGTGTAGATCACCGGTCCGCACATGGCGACGCCGAACGGCAGGATCATCGGCGTTTCGGCCGCGGCGCATTCCTCGGCGAAGATGTAGCGCTGCGTGACGCTCCACCCCGGCCCGCCATATTCCTTGGGCCATCCCGGCGCGACCCAACCCTTCTTGGCAAGGAGGCGATGCCAGGTGAGGAAATCCTCCTTGGTCTCCAGATCGCCGCGGCGAACCTTTCCCTTGAGGTTGGCAGGAAGGTTGTCGCGGATGAAGCTGCGCACCTCCTGGCGAAAGGCTTCTTCCTGCGGCGAAAACGAGAGGTCCATGGCATGCCCCGACAAATTGTCAGCCTGGGCATGATAGCGGTCCGCAGCGGTGGCGCAACGCGTTATTTCGCGTCGTGGAAGATGAGGCCGAGGGTGAAGCGGCGGCCCCGCCGGATGCGGCTGACGCCGTGGCGCATCTTCACGCGGTAGGTCCCGCGCGCGCCCTGAACCGGCCGCTCATTCACGGGAAAGATCACGCAGTCGCCCTGATCGAGCGGCACGATCTCGGCGCGCGATTGCATGCGTGGCCGCTGCTCGGTGAGCACGAATTCGCCGCCCTCGAAATCCTCAGCCGGTTCCGATAGCAGGATAGTCGCCTGCAGCGGAAACACATGCTCGCCATAGAGATCCTGATGCAGGCAGTTGTAGTCGCCCTCGCCATATTTGAGCAGCAGCGGGGTCGGCCTCGTCTGCCCCGCGTCATGGCAGCGCTCGAGATAGCCTGAGTGCGTGGGTGGAAATCGGATATCGCTCTTCAGAGACGCGTTCCAATCGTTCGCGATCTTCGCGAGCGGCGGATAGAGCT
>Ga0335085_10001562_pt1 | contig 47361 bp, 45 predicted proteins | sample Lox_Sample_45_FD_206712 | JGI IMG/M metagenome (GOLD analysis project Ga0335085, IMG submission 206712) | Soil microbial communities from Loxahatchee National Wildlife Refuge, Florida, United States - Lox_Sample_4.5 | ecosystem: Environmental > Terrestrial > Soil > Wetlands | place: USA...
AGGCGACCATTTGCATCACCCAAGGCCCCGACGACCCGAGCGTCGCCGTGGCGTTGTAGCTGCCTGTCGTCGTCACCATCTTGTCTTCCGCAATGTCGCTGTCCGGTGACGTGAGCAATCGTCTGGTGAAGCCGCTGCCCGCGGCCTTGGTCGTCGTAGACACAATGTTGGCGCCAAAGATCAGGTCGCTAGCGTTGGTCGTGGTCGCCGAAGCGCTCGTACTTGTCTTGCTGCTGCCGGTGCCGGCGGCGGCTGCGTCCACTGGGTTATTCGTGTCCGCGCCGCTATACTCAAGAATTCGAATGTCGGGATAGGCCGCTGTCGTCGAAAAGGCTACGGTGACCACGTTGGCTGCGGCGTTCGCCGCTACGATGTTCCTGGCGTAATAAATCGACTGCGACAGCGAGCCGCTGACGGCCGTTGGTCCGACCGCGAGCGCGTAAGTGTTACCACTCTTGTCGGTCACTGTGCTGACAGTGGCGTTGGTGTCGTTCCAGCCGACGACGACAACGTTGAGATCACCGGCAGTCTGGGCAGCGGTGAAAGTGACGGTAACCGTGGCCTGAGACTTTTGCGGGGTCGAGTAGTTGCCCTGGACATAGGCGATTTTTGATGCCGCCAACAGGCTAACCGGATGCAACCAGCCAGCGAGCGCCACAGAGGCCAAGAGCACAACGGGCACAGGTCTACCACATGTACGCAGGCGCTTTTTCATAATTCCTCCAAGTCTCTTGTTCAGGTCCATTTGTGATCGAGTTCCGCCCATGCCAGAGAGCCAGAGGCTCCCCGGCACCGACGCGGCTGCAAAGTCGAGGACGATAATGGCGCCGAGCCCGGCAGAACGGGGCGAACGCCCCGGAGGCTAGATCCCTCGCCCGGCCAAGCGCGATGGAGACATTGGTACCTAAGAGATCTGGGCGATCTCCTTCCGCAGGAGTCCCAGCCAAGGTTCGAATAATTGCGGCGTGGAGCAACGTAAGTGATCGACTTCGCGCTATGTGACGAAGAACTAGAAAACGCTGAGGACTAATGCCGTGGCTGATCGTGACCATCGTGGTTGCCTGGCTTCCTACCGCAGCCTCACCGAAATTGACGGTTTCAGAGAATGGCTGCCCCTCCGTGGCACCGCGCCAGACGGGCACGGGCTCGCGAAACGGCTAACCATTCCCGCCACGAGAAAGTGACAAGAGCACGCAAAGGAACGCTGCAGCTACAGTGTGTTGGTGGTGAATTTGGTTCAACATACATGTACTCCATCGGCACTTTTCCAAGGACCTTTGAGTCCGCAAGTAGTTGTCGAGCACGCATTTGGTCCTTATCGTTTTGATCGTGGTGCTGGAAAACATTTTTCAGGTCGCGCGACTTAAGATCTGCGGTTGGCCAGCGCCCAGCTCACCCCAGCACGCGACATAGCTGGGAATGCGGGACCGGCCCTATGGCTTCGCCGGGTTTCACGGCTTAGCCGCCGGCGACGAATCCAGACCGACTCGCTTTGATCTGCGACACGCGTCCCGGCGTGATTGTCAGCACGGACGCAATCCACTGCTGGGCCACCGTACATCAGCGCTAAAATTACCTGTCGATGCTGATCGGGAAGTTGTCCGACGAGCTTTCCGAGCTCCACGCGGACCTCGACTCTCTCGATTTCTCCGCAGGTGAGCGGCTGAACTCTCAGTAGGTCTTGGTCTTTTCGTTTGAAGGCTTCGCCATCTTTGAAATAGGGGAAGGAGCGAAGAAAATCAGGCATCGCCCATCGGATGCGGCGAGCGAAGTAGGTCTCCGATGCCGAAAGTGCCGGATCAAAATGGTCGATGGCAGCGATCAGTCCCAGGACGCCGCTCTGGACGACATCGTCGAGATCAGTCGCCAGAAGCGCCGGCCGCCCGCCCAGACGCCGCAGTTTGTTGCGACCGATCAGGCGCACCAACGGCAACCATTCGACGATGGACTCGTCACGTGTCGGTGGCGGGACTTCCCCGGATCGATCGGGTGCGGACGAGATATGGTTTGGAAGGCTCTTCTCCATGTATGGCGGCTTCACAAACCCCCGGCGGCCTTGTGTATCACCCCGCTATAACCCGATGGCTACAGGCCGAAGCCGATCGGTTACAGGCCGGTTGCCTCCCTTCTTGGAAGAAATGACCGGGAATGTGACGGGCTGGATGCACCGTAGGGAGGTAGCGAACCGCAGCGTGAGCGCGCACTTGCGAATGGTCGGCGCGCGATCCCTTGCCTTCATTAAATGTGCCCGTAACAGCTTCACGTCATATCCTTTCTGCGGTGTTTCATCGCTCTTCCGATGCCTTCTTATGCAACGGCCATTCCAACACCGCAGAGCAAATAAGGCCCTGGGTAGAAAATGCCGCGCGACTCTTTTGTAGTAAGTTCGCTGGTAGTGAGCCGAAGCCTAGCCCAGGGCGGGAATATAAGGAAGGAGGTATCCACCCGACTCAGGTAACCCCAATATGTAAGTGTGCGCGCCCATGGAGGATTAACCCCGGGACGCTGGCGGAGTTCGACCCCAGGAGCAGGCCTGCCCGGCAGTATCTGTTCCAACTCCGCTGGCGGGAAGGATTCCGCTGCCCGCGCTGAGGTGCCGCCAAGGCTTGGCCCTTGGGTTTCGTTTTGTGGCCGCGTGCCGCTTGCGACCGCCAAGTTTCAGTCACGGCGGGAACGATCGTCTTAGGACACGCATAACCACTCACGGCCTGATTCCGGGCCATGTGGTGGGTAACTGCTCATCAGAAGAACGGCGTCAGCGCTCTGGGGCTGCAGCGGGTGCCGGGCCTTGGGGAGGTATCAAACGGCTTGGGCTGGGCTGCATAAACTGCGCCGGGCGATGAGGCCGCGCCGCGGTCGGCTGGCAGGAGCCCTCGAGGTGGACGAAACGTATTTTGGTGGTTTGGAAGAGGGTAAGCGGGGTCGGCAAACGGAGAAGAAGGCCTTGATTGTGGTCACGGTCGCAACAAGAGGGTCGGAATATCGGGTGAGTCCGGATGCGGATCTCCGATGCTTCGCCGTTTGTGTACTCCATCGAACCGGGCAGCGTCGGGGCATACGGACGGCTGGGTGGGCTACGAGCCCCTGGAAAGGAACGGTTACCGCCACCGGATTACCTTCTGCGGGGCCAGGCGAAATCTCCGTCCGACCTGCTGTTACGGGTTCATCGGGTCATCTCGTTTTTGTTGAAGCGTTGGCTGCTGGGTACCGATCAGGAAGGGAGGTTCCGCGCGAACGAGTTCGCGCGGGACTAGTCCAGGCCCGCCAGAATCGCCAGCGGCTGGGCCGGCCGGCAACGGCAGTCTTCTACGTTGAGCAGGTGCGAAAGCTCCGCCGACCTGGCCTCAGCAAATCCGAGATCGCGCGCCAACTCGAGATCGGGCGTACGTCCGTACGCCACATGCTGGCGGCGAAGGGGTCACAGCGACGATGGCGAAGCGAAAACACATCCCATCCGCGAGGACCGAATCCAAGACGAGGTTGTCGTGGACGCTTATGGACCCCAGGAGCATGCCATGGGTTAGTACTGCTACCTGGAGGGCAAAATCCGATTCCCATTCCAGGCCAAATGCGTCGTGACCAAAGCGGTCTAACCGCTCCTCAAAGGAGAAACGATCGAAGTTCAAGGTATGGCTCCCGAAGAGGCTTGCTCGAGCGACATGGTCGTGCTCATTAAGTGGCAAGGCCGGACCATGGCGATGTCCCGATGCCCTGTCTCAACTGCAGGCCGTCAAGGGAAACAAAGCCACCGGCGAAGCCATCGCGGACTGGCATTACTGGGTCGCCTAGCGCTCTTGTTTCTGACCCCCGAAAGCTCACATCGCCTCCAGCCCGGTCTGTCCGCGAGAACTGGAGTGGAGAAAGCGCTCCAACTGAGCGGCCACATAGGAGCTGGAGTTCAGCTGCGCGAGTCTCCCGTCTCAGTGATTCGTGATGTAAGTCCATCGGTTGGAGAAGGGCAGGTACGTAGGGCGAACCGGGCGATGCTCTCCAGGATCTGGTCCGCGCTTCGGGTCCACACGAAAGTCTTGGGATTTTCGTTGTGCACTTCGATGAAGTCGCGGATTGGCCGCTTTAACGCTTCGAAAAGCGCCTCGTCAAATGCGCTTGTTGGTGATCTCGGCAAACCCGCGCTTCACCAAGTTGATTCAAGAGGCGTAGGTGGGCGTTGAACTGGAGTGGAATCGGGGACGCTTTGCAAACCAGTTCCGGATGAGGGCCGCTTTATGGGTCCGTAGTTGATCCAGGATGATGTGCGCGTCCAGTTCCTGGGTGTGATTGAAAACGTGCCTGCCGGACTTACAGGTGGGCAAAGCTCCATTGCAGTTTCTCGCCTCGCTGCTGCAATAAGCGCTTGCCTCGCCCACCCCGAATCCGCCGCCGATTGGCGTATACTGCTGCTTGCGCTTCCGCTTTACCTTCCCGACGCCTCTGTCCCCGGTCCCGTTCCGAGCAGTACCTGCGCGCCTCCCGCTCTGCCCGAACTGCCCCCCCACTTCGTTACTGCGATAGCCCTGGTCGCACCAGTTCTTGCGTCCTTCGGGATTCACGCTCGCGTCCGGCGTCATGCTCGCCTCGGGCGTGCTCGCTACCGTCGCCATTCTATTCGTCTGCTTCACAGAGTGTTTGCGCCCACCGTCGCCGAGTCGCCCGCGTCGCCCAGCGCCAGGTTCACGGCACCATCGCGCCGCTCTAAGATCCACCTGATGTTCCACCCCGTGTGCTAAGTGCGTCCGCCCACCCTTCATCTTGGTGATGGTGTGTCGGGATCGTGCGGATGTTTCCATTCGTCGTTCGACCCGTTGTGCGCACGCTTCCGGTCCAGTCGCGCCAACTGCTCCCGCGTCGGCGTCTCGATGCCCGATTCTTGCGCCAGCCGCTTCAGAAGCTCCTGGTAGCCTTCGCCCGTGTCCCGCCTCACGATCGTTTGCAAGGCCGCGTTCGCTTCCAGCGTGGTGACGTCGATCCCCGGCGTCTGACCCTTCAACAGCCCTTTCTCCGCTGCTAGCCGCAGCACCCAGGTGAACACTTCCTGGTGCGTTTCCACCTCGATCAAACGCCGCGTGCGCGAGATCGTGGAATGGTCCGGCGGCGCCTCGTTCAGCCTTAGCCCCAGAGACTGCCGCGGCGCCCCGCGTCTTGCACCGGGCAGGCGGTCCCCGCTCCGAGTCCAGCCCCGCAAAATACCCAATCAACAGCAGCCGGAAATAGACACCCGGTAACCAGGCTCGGCCTTCCCCTCTTTGCCGCATAGAATTGCTGACCGCTCTTCCACAGAATCGTCGAAGCCATTCGCCTCCAGCAACTGATTCAAGCGCCGATAAAAGGGATGCCCCCCTTCGCCAAGGCCTCACGCGGCACCCTGCTCATCCTGTTGTTTTGATCCTTCCGTCGTCCCATTGCCATGCGTGGATTCTGCCGAACTTGACGAAGAACCGCGATGCCGCGTCCACGCACGTTCGGCTTGGCCTTGTGGGCCGTACTTGTTACGGTAGCTACGGCCCTCCTGTCGGGTTGCGGGACCGACGGCGGCGAGGCGGTCGGCAGTAAGCCCCATTGCTGACGGTCAGCCCCTCCCCAAATCGCCTTTTCCAGCGTGCGGGTCGGCACTGGGACCTCGAAGAGAGTCACGCTAACCAACAGCGGCGGCGGCACGGTGACCGTATCGCAGGCGACAATCAACGGCAATTCACTGGCACCGTGCTGAATAGAGACTCGATGGGTACTGGCATGAGCGCGAATTAGGGTAGCTTTCCAATCCATGGCGTTGCTGACTGCGCTGGTCGACGTCGAAGGGCCCAGGCTGTGGGATGGCCTGCGGGGCGAACTGGCCAGTGTGAGCAGGGCGTGCAACGAAGTCGGAGTGATCATGAGAACCACCGATATCTTCGGGGACGCGGAAGAAGGGATACGGATAAGGGTCAGTGCCATCGGAGCGCGTAGGGTCAGCCGGAAGGGCATGCATGTACGGGTGGTCTACGCACCAAAGGAGCGGAGCATCAAGTGCTATTCGGGGCCGACCATGCCACCGTGTCGCTGAAATTCTGCGTTTCCGAGGGCCGTCTCGCGCTGTGTGAGGGCGGCCAATCATTCGATGCCCTGGCGGAGGCAAGTGGGATCATCGAACCCCTCGCCAGAGCGCTGAGCGGACGGAAGGCCTGGAACCGTTTGGCGACGCGGCCCCAAACCTCCAGCCGAACAGATTTCAATCGTCACCACGCGGTGCGACCCGCGACGCGAACCCTCTGACCGGGGTCGTCAAGCCGTTAGTGTGTCCGGTTTGTGCCCTTTTGGATCCACCCCGACTCGCGGCGGGGCTGCACCCACGATTTGCGGCGGTTCACCCGAAGGTCGGAATCTTCTCGAGGCCATGAAGAAAGCCGCGACCTGCGGCTACCATCCCGCGGCGATTGCCGGTGCGCACCGCGCCTAGCACAGCGTAGCATGACCACCATGAAGTCCCCACGGACGCCGGTGAGCCAGCCGTGACCTCGCTGGCGCACCGGCATGTGATTTTCGATCCGCGTTAATTTATGCCTCAGGGCAGGTCATCGGGCGGCGCAGGGTAGGCATGCTTCGGGGTCAGGCCTGGCTGCACCCTCACGGGCAACGTGCCTTTCCGTCCCTGGTGCAGCAACTCGAAGCCGCACGCCGTTGCTTGGGTCTGCCTGACGCTTTCAGGCAACGAGTTTGGTTCGGCTAATCGGCCGATTGCCAATCATGGATAGGATGCGGCTGTTCAGCCGTCGGTGCGCGGGCCGCCTGACGTGCTGGCGCTCAGGAACGCCACTTGCCCAAGTCGGAAAACCCGCCGCGAAGACCAATAACCTTGGCCAAAGCAGGAACGTCGGCACCTCGCCCCTTGTCGGTCCTCTGCCACATACGGGCCAGGTCCGCGCTGTGGAGCATGGCTCGGGCGCACTCAGGGCAGACATGCCACCGTTCATCCGGGTTCTCCGTCCTGCACAACTCCTGATCGGACTTTCGCTCCCCGCACATCACACATATGCTGCTCATGCACAGGCCCCCCTTGAGCCTTCCCGACTGTACGCGAGGCGATCAGAGCATTCATTGCCGAGATAGGTTAATAACCTATTCTACATTATATCATGGTATACTCACCTGTTGGCAAGAACTGCGCTTGGTCCAAATTCCCTCCGCTCGACGCTCATGGCGCGGATTCTCCTCCAACAACGCAAGGTCATGGGAAGTCCATTGTTCGATAAGGCCGCAAACTCGGGAGGGAACGGGATGCCGATGATTGGCCGAAGGATCCGACAGCTTCGCGTGCAGAAGGGCCTTTCGCAGGGCGACGTCGAGAAAGCCTCCGGTCTGGTCCGGTGCTACGTCTCGCGTGTCGAGAATGGGTACATCGTGCCTTCGCTCGAAACCCTGGAGCGCTTTGCCGGGGCCCTGGGCGTTCCGTTCCATGAGTTGTTCCGCGACGGCAAGCTCGACCGTGCGCCGCGCCATGTGCCGGGCCGAACTCGTGAAGGATCGTACGACGGGGTCACGCATTTCGAAGCCGAAGACTCCATCCTTCGGAAACTGAGGCGGGTGGCTGGAAAACTGACGGAGGCCGACCGCGTCCTTATCGTCGAGTTTGCGCGTAAGCTCTCTTCTCTGGCCAGAAAAGGAACCCGGCGAGGCGGGGGCCGGACCCAACCAAGACCCGCACACCCACCGCGAGCGGATTCTGTGTAGCTCCGATCGTGTTGGGAACGACCCCTGGCGCCGCGGTCAAAATGTTGAGCTCAACATTCATTGACGAGCTGGGCTATCTGGCGCTCGACCAGGAGACCTCGAACCTTTTCTACCAGGTCATATCCACCCGTCACGCCCGCCAGCGGAGTACCTTGATTACGACCAACACCGTGTTCTCCGAATGGGGCACTATTCTCCACAACACCACCATCGCCGCGGCCATCGTCGATTCGGCTGGTGGAAAACTCCGAGATTTTTCTCTTGGGTGGGGAGAGCCTGCGCAAAGCTCAGGAGAATCCGCCGCCTCCGCCCGCTTGATCGGCGGGTCTTCTCAGGCGCCGCTCTGTGCGATAGCCCATCACCGGAGGAGTCCGGCGGGCAAACCCCTCAACGGCGCTGCCGACGGGACGGGGGTCAACCGCCCTCGAGCAAATCGGGGGCAAGCCCCCCTCTCACGGCCATGTTCAACTTCAGCGCCAATCATCTCTGCTTGCTCTCGCGGAAGGAGTACCGGTCGTGCGCAGTGTTGTTGCTGCTGGACCGCGACACTCAGCGCGTTTATCGGCTGCACGACTTCACGAAAGCCCAGCACCTCGTGCCGGACCAGGCCTACTGTGTGGCAGGCAAAGTCAACAGCGCCGATAAGCCCTACCTGGTGATTGAATCGGTTCGGCCCGACACCAAACACGCCCGGCCCTCTACCGCTCCGGTTCCGGCTGACGGCGCGGAGGTCACGCGATGGCTTGAAGTAAATCGCTTGAGCCAATTCGTCCGGCAGGCTGCATCACTCCAACCCGCAGCCGTGCGCCTGTGTGCTCGTCCCTCCCAATTCACATCCGCTGACGTCGTTCAAACCGGCAGAACTGATGTCCTTCTACACCGGCGCGCACACCGAAAACACCCTCCACCGCTTCCAAGACCGACTCACCCGGCTGACGAATGGCTTTTCAAAGAAGGTCGAGCATCACGCCTGCCAAGTGGCACTTCATTTCATGCACTGTAATTTCGGGCGGATTCACAAGATGCTGAGGATGACGCCTGCGATCGTGGCGGGAGTGACCGACCGACTATGGGCGATTCAGGATATCGTGAACGTGATGCCCGCTCCAGTAGCCAAGAAAACGCGGCCCGAACAGGAAGAAAGCGCGATGAAAAACAGCATGACGCTTCACGATTGGGCTTGGTTTAGCGGCATCATGGCCGCAGGACTGGCCTTCCTCTATTGGGTAGCAAAGAAGACGACTCCACCGGAGGTGCAGTGGAAGAAGCCGCCGATCTGGCAGATCATTGTGCTGCTGTCCCTGGTGGGATTCATCATCTACCTGGTCGTCGGGCCGCACCGAATTTCAAACTGAGATACTACCAAAGAGAGCCAGCTGTTGACTTGTCATCGGGGTTGACACAGGATGAGCGGAGGGGGTGAAGCGGAGGGTGGCGACCGCCAGAGGCGGAGAGCATGGAACTCCTCGAGCTATTCCTGGCAGGCTTCGCGTTGGGTCTTGCCGTCTGTTGGGTGTACATCCGCTCGCTCAAGGCAGCCCTGAAAACTTGCGAAGCCTATATTCACGAGCGGATTGACTCGCAGTTCAAGGAGGCGAGCGCCCAGAACACCGCCAGCGACCGCCGCTAGCGATTCCGGGAGCCCCCGGCTCTGCCGGGGTGGCAGTAGAAGTTTGACAAGTCCGGGAGCCCATCGCCGAAACTCCTTATTATAACGTGAGCCGCCAAAGCACACGAAAAGGAGATCGACGATGGGCGAAGAGGCTAGCCTAGACCAGACGAAGTGGGAGGGCAAACACCATGTGGTGTTTATCCCCAAGTGCCGAGGGAAGACTCTGTACAAAGAGCTGAGACGGTATTTGGGGGAGGTCTTCCGGCGGTTGGCCGAGCAGAAAGAGAGGCGAATCGAAGAAGGACACCTGATGCCTGACCATGTGCACATGATGATCTCGATTCCACCCAAGTACGCAGTGTCGCAGGTCATCGGCTACATCAAGGGGAAGAGTGCGATCCATCTGGCGCGGGTCTACGGAGAGAGGAAGAGGAATTTCGTAGGCCAACACTTTTGGGCACGAGGATTCTTCGTGTCTACGGTGGGGGGAGATGAGACCGTCGTGCGCGAGTATATCCAGAACCAGGAGCAAGAAGACAAGCGATTGGAGCAAATGGGGCTTTGGGAGCAGCCACCGTCAGGTGGCCCCAGCAAGGCGGGGCCGCGTTAGCGACCCCGAATAGCCGCTTTGAGCGGCTCACAAACTAAAGCCCCCGGCTTTGCCGGGGCATATTTACTTGGCGTTCCTCCCCGGCAAGGCGCAGACGAACGAGAAGCCAATGCAGTGGGTCGCCACGAGTGATGGAGAAGCTCCCGGCCAGAACGGATTTTACTTCAACCATTTGGGATCATCTTATGCCGACGTACCCAGGAACTCGAGGCCGGCGTCCTTGGGTGGTTTCGTGGACAAGCGCCCGGAACGAACGGCAGCCTGGAAGACCGCATAATCACGTTCCGCCTGGTCTGCGTAGGCCTTGGAGTAATCCGCCCAGGCGTTGTCAAACTGCTCGCCCGATCCCAGATATCCCGCGATCATTGCCGCATCCCCTGCCTTGGCATGGGCCCGCGCCAGGGCCCAACCGCACACGGTGGCGTAGGCAACCAGAGTGCCGGGGAGAAAGGTCTCAATCTCGGCGGATATCTTCATGTCACGGAATTGCCGGATGTAATGGTCATGTCCCTCCATCGACCGGAACCAACCCAGAAAGATGTCACTCGATGCCTGCATCAGGTGCTGACCGGTTCAGGCAGCCAGCGTGAATACCGGAAGTGGCATGAAGAACGGCAAGCTGAAGGACAAAGACTTCTTCGACGTCCAGGAGTATCCGACGATCACGTTTGTGTCAACGAAGGTTGAACAGACCGGACCCTACACCTTTCAGGTGACGGCCGACTTTACCATACGTGGAGCGTCTAAGCCGCAGACGCTGTCGCTAACACTAGATCCTAGCAAAAAAGGGTCAACCTCAGGCGAAATCAAGGGGACAATGTTCTTTGACCGCAAGGACTACGGGATGACCCACAACATTCCCTTTATGAAGGTCGCCGACCGCATCGATGTGACTGCCGACCTCAAAGTGAAGCGACTCAGCGGCCCTCCGTTGGTCTTTCAGCAGTAGCCCACCAGGCGCGGTGCGCAGATACTTCTCGGCACAGGCGTCCGGCTCGGGTTCCACCGACCATCGTTTTCCAACCTGCTTCCTTGGCAACACCAAGAACCTTAGGCCCCTTGGGATCCTCGTAAAGGAAGTAGCCGTGGGTCAGCACGGGTTTTCTCCTTCATACAGATTCATGGCGGGGCGCTCTGATGCCGCGCCCCGCCGCGTCCGTGCTACTTCGACCCGCCGCTTTCCTTCAGGTTCTGAAGCACTTCATCCATGTTGAATGCGGCCGCCTTCTGTCGCTGGGGGTAGTCCTTGAAGGTCATCAGGAAATTGCCGACGTAGGCCTGCGCGGGCACCAGCAGAAAGGCATGGTCGATCAGCCAGTCCCAGTAAGTGTTCGACGTGATGTCGGCCCGCTCGTAGGGGTCCGTCCGGAGATTGAAGATCTTCGGGATCCGCAACGTGGTGAATGGATTCGACCAGATAAGCATCGTTCCCGGAGTGCGCTGCTCCATGAACACGAGCTTCCAGTTGTCATAGCGCAGAGCCACCAGTTGCTGGTCATCGTTGATGTAGAGGAACGAATTCCGCGGGCTCTTCTCGGTTTGCCCAGTCAGATAGGGGATGAGGTTGTCCCCGTCCAAATGGACCTTGTAGGTCATGTCTCCGACCGTGTAGCCCTTGAGCAGTTCGTCCTTTATCTGGGTGTCGCCGGCCATGGCCAGAAAGGTCGGCAGCCAGTCGAGGTGAGAGACGATCTCGTTGGACACGCTGCCCGGCTTGATATGGCCCGGCCAGCGGACCATGGCGGGTACCCGGTAGGCGCCTTCCCAGTTCGAGTTCTTCTCATTGCGGAACGGCGTCATTGCGGCATCCGGCCAACTGTTCATGTGCGGACCGTTGTCCGTGCTGTACATCACAAAGGTGTTGTCGGCGATGCCCAAGTCGTCCAGCACCTTGAGAACCGTACCGACATTCTTGTCATGGTCGATCATGGTGTCGTGGTACGGGCTCTGCCAGCGGCCCGACTGGCCGATGCTCTCCGGCTTGGTATGGGTACGGAAGTGCATGTGCGTGAAGTTCACCCAGACAAAGGCGGGCTTGCCGGCCTTGTTCTGCCGCTGGATGAAATCGACGGCCCGCGCGGCGATGTCGTCGTCAATCGTCAACATGCGCTCCCTGGTCAGGGGCCCGGTGTCCGTGCATACCTGTTTGCCGACCCTGCCGAAGCGCGGATCCACGGTGGGATCGTCCGTGGCCGAGGCTTTGCAGTCCATCACGCCGCGCGGTCCGAACCTGGCACGGAAGGCCGGGTCTTTCGGATAGTCCGGCAGTTCCGGCTCTTCCTCCGCGTTCAGGTGGTAGAGGTTGCCGTAAAACTCGTCAAAGCCGTGTACGGTGGGGAGGAACTCGTTGCGGTCGCCAAGATGGTTCTTGCCGAACTGGCCGGTGGCATAGCCTTGCGCTTTCAACAACTCGGCGATCGTCGGGTCATCCTTTTGCAACCCGAGCGTCGCGCCCGGCAGGCCGACCTTGGTCATGCCGGTGCGCAGGCCGGACTGCCCGGTAATGAACGACGCCCGGCCGGCGGTGCAACTTTGCTCGGCATAGTAGTCAGTGAAGAGCATGCCTTCCTTGGCGACGCGATCGATGTTGGGGGTATGAAAGCCCATCAGCCCCATCGAGTAGGCACTGATATCGGTTAGGCCGATGTCATCGCCCCAGATGATGACAATGTTGGGTTTCTTCGCTTGTGCCTTGGCCGCCGGCGGTGCTGCCGCGCCGAACAGCGTGGCCACTATTGCTATAACCAGGCCTATTTTTCCAGACCATCTCATGGATTTCCTCCGCTGAATTTCCATTACGCCTATACCACAAGCGAAACCAAGACACTAACGAACTTCATCGGTTCTTTCTTCTCTGGTCAGACTCAATCGCTAGCGGGTAGTCACGGGCGAGCCCATCGGAATGGGTGGATGCGGCTCTACACTCTGCTCTAACGCGCCCACGATCCTCAAAATCGGGCTAAAGACCCATTTGTCTAGCCTCGGTTTGCGCGGAGTCGTGTGCCCGCAGATAAGCGTCCTGCGCACGCAAAACTAGCCCACGAGGTCGCTGGCAACAACTAGTAGAATTGACAGTCAATCACTCAGGCCGGCAGATAGCGGGCTGTTGGTTTCCAGAGAAGAGCGAGCAGTTTGTGCTGGAGTCGCTAACCGCGCCGGCCTGCCGCTACGCTATGGCGAGAATCTTTTTCACCTGTTCCTGCCAGGACTCCAGCGACGTGTGAACCGCTCGGCCCAGAAAGCTGGCGCGAAGGCGCCGCAATTCGGGGATTTTTCGGGCCGCGATGACGTAGCGATGAAACTTCGGCTGCATCTCGAGCGAGTCATCGGCAAGGTAGATCGGCTCGCGGCGAAAGTTGAGCAACACCAGACCGCTGTTGAGCTGACGGACGGCTGCTTCCGCGACCGCGGGGGCGCGGCTGGCATCCTGAAGTTCGCCGGCCCGATCTGGCGGTACCAAACGGAAGAAATAGGTGGCGCGCCCGGTTTTCGAGGTCGCCTCCCAGGCCACAAGATTGGCGGGGGATTGCTCACCCGCCTTGGCGGCCATCGGGAAGAAAAACCAGTGAAGGACCGGCGGTTCCTGTTCAGTTTCTGGCGCCTCGGTTTCGGCCGCCCCAACTTCGGTGGCCCCGGCTTCTGACGGAGGCGTAGGCTCGACCGCCGCGTCCTCATCCGCCCGCAGCACCTTGAAGCCGGTGAACGTCCCGCCCTTCCAGGCGAGCTTTTTCAGAGCTTCAAAGTAGGGTTTCAACGGCGCGTCAAGGACATTTTCAGCCAGCGCGGGCTCGATGCGCGGATGGATCGCACCGAGGGCCGCGAGTGGCGCGGCTCGTCCCTCCTTCATCATGCGCGCGACGCGTTGGAACTGGTCGGGCGAGAGAAAGGGGAAGATCTCGCGGATCGTCCGGGCGGCCTGCTCGCTCGTTTGGCGGATGCCCTCCGTCACCCGCTCGTTGAACTCGCGTGTTCGCTTTGCCATCTTGCCGGCGATCAGGCGTTCGCCCAGCGATTCCAGGTTGACAGTGTAGCTGCCATCGTCGAGCCGGACCGAATCGATGTCGGCAAGTCGCCACTGGAAGCCGGTCGCTCCCAGGGGAAGCACAGCCAGGTTGCTCTTGTAGAGCCGAAATTCGGCGGAGCCGGCGAATGAGTGATGATCGGGATTTGAAGTCTCCAGCTGCGCGGTACCGTCGAATCTCGCCACTTCCTCCAGGTCCTCGAGCAACAGGCATTGCACCAGCCGCGCCCGATAAGCCTCGAGGAGATCGTGAACTAGATTTTGAAAAACCTTGCCGAACTGCCGGAGGAGGATCTTGCTCCCCGTGTAGAGCGTCAAGCTGAGTTCGTATTCCGCGGGCGCGAATGCGTCGATGTCGCCGAGGTCGAGCGCCAGCGGCTCGCCGGAGTCGGGAACGACTGTCAGGGTGTCTTGCCCGAACGACAGATGACAGGCGCCTTGTTGAGTCGTGCCGCCGTCCGGATTCTGATATGAGAACTTACCGTCGTATGAGGGCATAGCTCACGGGGGTAGCTGCAGCGGCGCTGTCCCCAGCGCAGAAACTCGGCGGTGACGACACCGGCGCTACAGCGGTCCATCGGCGCTGCAACCTGTAATCCTCATCAACTCAAGCGACCTTCTGTCCGCACTCCGGACAGAACTTCGTCCCGGCCTCGAACTTGGTGCCGCAGCGTGAACACTCATTCTTGGGGCGAAGTGGCTTGCCGCATTCGGGACAGAACTTGGCGCCCTGGGTCCGCGCGCCACAAGCCGGACACAGCGCAGCGGCTTCCGAAGTGAGATCAATATCCTTGGTCAGGTCCTGCTCGCGTACCTTGGTCTGGATCTGTTCCACTGTCGCCTGGGCCTGGGCGGCGGCCAATTCCGTCTCCACGTCGGGCGCGCAGTCATAACAAAGGCCGCGCTTCTCATTCCAGCACATGGTAACGCACGCCCACTTGGCGCATTTCGGGCACTGGCGGAAGTTGGGCTTGACACTCTCGATGGCATCGCGAAACGCCTTGTCGTGGCCGGGCCCCTGGATCATGCGTTCGATTTCATAGGTGTTCGAGGCTGCGTTGCCGAGAATTCCACCGAACAGGCCGCCGGCCGTTCGCAGAGCGCTGGTGGCAAACCCCACAGCCGAAGCGTGGAATTCCGACATGAACCCATTGCCGCAGCGGTCACAAAAGAATTCGAACTGGTAGCCTTTGTCAGTGGAATGATCGGTATGGTTGCGGGTGAATTGGATCAGATTCATCGGAGCCCCCTCTGCAGAGAAACCTGAAATTCCTATGCTTGATCGGTACATTCGATTGTAATACCGCGGGTGTCCCGCGCCAAGAGCCAAACTGTTGCAGTATCCATTCGCGTAACCCCGGCTGCGCCGGCGCCAGTGTTGCCTGACCCGGAAACGTGCCGCATTGAAGCGTTGTCATTCTTAGGAGCCGAAGGCCACGAAGAATCCCGGTATTCCCTCGTTCATAAACGCCGAGATGCTTCGCTTCGCTCAGCATGACATGCCTGTTCGGCTGTGGCACGAATTGGATTGCGCGGCGCTATTTGCTTACGAATTCCTGCACGTTCACGGGCAATTGTGAGAGACGCTCCACGCGCATGCCGAACTTGCCCAGCGTGTTTTCGACCACGCAATAGTCGAAGCCCGGAATCACCACCTCGTTCCAGTGATTGCCGATGCCGCGCAGCGCCACATCGAGCATGGTCACGATGCGCGAGCCCAGAGGCTCGAGACTGTCGAGCGTGATGGCTCCGAAGAATTCCTGGCACTCGGTGTAGCCGGCGTTGTGGGTTCCCGTGTACGGCTTCAGCGCCGCGAGATCGATTGTCTTGCCGATGCGCTCCGACACTTCGCCGGAGCGCGAGCGAAAGTAATCAACCAGCGCCTGCTCCTGAAGCCGCGCCGGCAGATTTTCCGCAGCCACTTTGCGATACCACCGCTCGCCAACCTCGTACCCACCCTCGACGAGCCCGAGCCAGTAGCGTTGATCGTCGGTTACCTTGGACGGACGGTCCACGGCGATCACCGAACGTCGAACGCACGCCGTGAGCCCATCACGCTTCGGCGCGACGCCGAGATGGACCCAGTCGCCCTCGCCGATCGGCCGATTGAGCGCCGGCCCGATCAGGGTGCGATTGGCGTCGTTCGCGCCCACCATGATCTTGAAACCGTCGTCTTCCGAACCCAGCATGCGGCCTGTCCATGCGCCCCAGGCCGCCACTTCACTTTCGAGACGTCCCGGGCGCAGCACGGCAAGCATGCTGCGCAGCATGGCATCGCCCACGCGCGCGGCGTCGGCGATCAGGCGCATTTCCAACTCGCTCTTTTCGTACTTGACGCGGAAATAGACGTCCTGCGCGTCCACCACGCCCTCGGGTCCGAACATCTTCTCGAGATAGCCCACCAATCCCGCGGGGATCACCTGGCGCGGCGTGAGCAGCGCGACATGATCCACCGGGCCGCCCGCCGCGGCGGCGATCACGTCCTCCAGACGCTCGGCGGCGATGGGATACTTCTCGTCGGCGAGCTGCAGAAGCTCCACCTTGTGGACCGCGGCGCCCGCGCGCGCCGCCAGTTGTTCGGCCACGTACCCGCCTTCGAGACCCGCCACGACATGGAATCCCGACGGTCCCACCACGCCGGCCACCTGCTCAATCGACACGTTGATGTTGCCGCCGAGGTACGGCACATCGCCGCAATAGTGCTCGTCAGAAAAGACAATCCCCACCTTGTGCCCGCGTCGCTCCATAGCCGCGTTGACGTTCCTGACGCGGAGCTGGAATTCTTCGTTCGGCACGGCGAGAGTGCGGTCGATCGGCGGCGTGTCCCCGATGATGCGCAGGACGCGCTCCAAGTCCTGGCGATGCTCAGCGCTGGTCGGATTGATCATCGGCATGCTCTGTGTCCTTGTGGATCTGTCTCGCGACGGGCGGCGATGATATCGCATCCCAACGTCGTCAGCGCCGCCTACGAGAATGGTCCTTAGCAAGCGTCGCATAGATCTACTTCCCAACGTCTGTGGCTTGTGCGCCGCGTACCTTTACAGTTGCCGCCGACCTTGGACAGCAGGCCCGCGCTACCGTGCTTCTCCAGCGTTGGCGCTGCTGGGCCGTGGCGGGCTATCGTCACTCTTTTCCTTCTTGGCATCGCTTCCCCCGGTGAGCTTTTGCTCCAGCTCGTCCATGCGACGGTCGGCGTCATCAATCATAGCGGCTGCCGTCTGCTGCGAGATCAGGCCGTCGTAAAAAGCGCGCTGAATCGCTCCTTGTTCCGCGGCACCGAGGCGCACGCGAGCCGTCCGGATCTCACCGCTTGCCCGCCTGGTATCCTCTGAGTACATTTCAGCAATGTGGGCTTCGGCCTGCGCAAGGCTTGACTCCAACTCCCGGCGAAGACGGGCATAAAGCGGTGCCGAAACCACGTGACTGCTGAGCAACCCGTCGAGCTCGCTGCGTGCCGACGATAAGGCAATCTGCTGGACCTTGGCGTGGTCATACTCGCTTTCAGCAACGGCACACATTCCCAGCGCGCGCAGCAGCGGCTTGACGGTCAGACCCTGCACGATGAGCGAAAAGGCGACCACGCCGAAGGTCCAGGCCAACAAGTCGGACCGGTAAGGGAACGTTGGGTCCAGACTTAGGACGAGCGCCAAGGCAAGCGCCCCTCGCAATCCTCCCCAGACCAGCACGTGTTGCCAGCGGACGGGAATGCGTTCACTCAGCAGATTACTGAGCGGCGTGAGACTGTAGACCGACAGGGCGCGGCCCAGTAACACCGCGGCAATCGCCAGCAGGGCCGCGTGCCATCCCGCCACCAGGTCGCGGATATGGACTTGCATCCCGATCAGCAGAAAGAGCAGCGAATTGATCACAAAGGCCGCGTATTCCCAGAACGACCACAGCGCGAGCCGCGTGCGGGGACTCATGCCGGAGCTCGTCCCGAAATTGCCCATCACAATGCCCGCCGCTACCGTAGCGATCACCCCAGAGAGGTGAAAGGACTGGGCTGCCAGATAGGAGCTGTAAGCCAGGATCGTGGTCAGGGTGATTTCGACCCGAGCATCATCGATTCTCTGGGTGATCTTGCTCACCAGGTACCCGAGAAAGGCGCCCAGACCGGCAGCTCCCACCACGACTACGATGAAATCCAGCACGCCCGTCGCGACGTTCAGATGTCCGTTCGAAACCCCTTCCAGCAGAATTCCAAACAGCACCACCGCCGTGCCGTCGTTGAACAGGCTTTCGCCCTCGACAACCATGGATAGGCGCTTGGCGACGCCCATCTCCTCGAAGATGGACAGGACCGAAATCGGGTCCGTAGCGGAGATGATGGATCCGAAGAGCAGAGCGATCAAAAGCGGAAGCCCGAAGGCCCAATGGATGGCCAAGCCGGTGATCAAGGTGGCGGCCAGCACGCCGGCATTGGCTAACAGCAGGATAGGCGCGAGGTTTTCACGCAGACGCCGGATTTGGATCTTAATGCTTCCCTCAAAGAGTAAAGGCGGAAGGAACAAGATCAGGACAATCTGGGGTGTCAGCCAGTTGGGGCGCTGTCCTTGGGTCAGGACCTGCAGGATCGGCAGGCGGTGGAGTGAGCCTAGGACTAGGCCACCGATGACCAGCGCCACGGTGTAGGGAATCCTCAGATGGCTGGCCACCACCGCGACGATCGAGGCGACGATGAGCAACCATAGCAGAAATTGGATGGCTGTGGTGGGCGTCATGACTCAACCAAGGTGCGAAGGCGTGGGTGCTGAATCCATTGAGTGATGTTAGCACGCAAGGAAAGAACGTGATCAATCCCCAAGTGTGATCCCAGCACGCCTGAGAATTGTCAGGTGGCCGGGACGGCCAAGCATTGACATGCCGCCGCGGCTGTGTGGGAGAATCGGCACGAGGTTCGAGCTTTTGGCGTCGGGCGTTAGCCCGGCATATCGGCCTGAGGCCGCCTCTACACGAGCGCCGTGCACGATGACTGCTGAGCTGAATTTCGATCTGTTTCCCGCCATGCCACGACCGGCCGGCAAGGATCTTGGAATCGGAATCGTCGGCGCCGGCTTCATCGTCCGTGACATTCAACTGCTGGCATATGCGACCGCCGGCTACAACGTGGTGGCGATCGCCTCCGACGATCCGGAAGCTGCGCGGCAGGTGGCTGCCTTGCGTGGAGTTCCTAAATCGTACGAGAGTTACGGCGAATTGCTGTGCGATCCCGCCGTCGGGATCGTTGACATCGCGATTCCGCCGGACAAGCAGTTGGCGGTGGTGCGCGAAGCGGTCTCCCAGACCGGACATATCAAGGGAATCCTCTGCCAGAAGCCGCTCGCGGTCACCTTCCCGGAAGCTCAGGAGATTGTCCGGCTCTGCCGCGAGGCCGGAATCAGGCTGGGCGTGAACCAGAATATGCGCTACGACCAGTCGATCCGCGCGCTCAAGACTCTGCTCGACCGGGGTGAACTGGGCGCGCCGGTGCTCGCGACCATTGAGATGCGCGCGGTGCCGCACTGGCAAACCTGGCTCCGGAACTACGGCCGGTTGACGCTGCTGAACATGAGCATCCATCATCTGGATTGCTTCCGATTTCTGTTCGGCACGCCGGAGACGGTCTTCGTGAGCGCGCGTCAGGACCCGCGGACGAAATTCGCGCACCGCGACGGCATCTGTCTTTACATCCTCGAATACGCGGACGGCTTGCGCGCGGCGGCCTGGGACGATGTCTGGGCCGGACCCGGTCCCGAAGGCGCCGTCAAGGACCACACCATCCGCTGGCGAGTGGAAGGCACCGACGGCATGGCTCAGGGGACGATCGGCTGGCCGTCGTATCCCAACCGCCAGCCGAGCACGATCGATTTCACCAGCAAGCGCCGTCCGGGTTACGTCTTCGCGCCGCGTTGGCCGGAGGTGTGGTTCCCCGATGCCTTCGCCGGCACCATGGGCCAGCTTCTCGACAGCGTCGCCCGCGGCACTGAACCCGAGATCAGCGGGCGCGACAATCTGGAGACGATGGCTCTGATTGAAGCCTGCTACCGGTCGCTGGAGGAGCGGCGGCTTGTCCGCGTGGGCGAGATCATCGAAGGGGCTAAGGGTTGACGCGACAGGGGCTAGGGGACTGGTCGGGACTCATTTGAGATTCCTGGCTTGGTTAGCCTCGTTTGCCTCTTTTTTGGCCGCTTTTTGCGCATACTGCCTAAGGCTTGGCGTTTTTTCGGTCAGGAAAATTGACCTAAACATCTTATGTTTCAATAACCTAAGAAAGAATCCCGAGGCCAGGTCCGGCTCGCCAACTCGACCGCGAAGATCGGGCCATGAGGTTTGCCTTGTTCCGCTTTAGCCAGCCCTCGGAAGACGAGATTCGTTCTTTTCTCTCGGGACAATCCTCCTCAGGCTTCTCGTATCGAGAGGTGGGGGCCACGGCCAGCAGTCCTCCCGGCCATTACAACATCGACCGCACCCGCGTTCATCTCGGCCGAGGCGAGGCCGTGTGGAGCCGGCCGTGGCCGCGATCCAGACGTGGCGGATGTTCGACATTCCCTGGCTGAGGCTGTGCTGGCCAACCTCTCCCATCCGCGTCGGAACCAATGTCGCAGTTATGGTGCACCACTTCGGATTCTGGTCACTCAATGCCTGCCGGGTGGTCTACGTCGTCGGCGATAACTATCCGAGTGGGCGACGTTACGGATTCGCGTACGGCACGCTGGACGACCACGCGGAACACGGTGAGGAGCGATTTACCGTGGAGTGGGATTTTCAGGACGATAGCGTCTCGTATCACATCATGGCGTTCTCCAAGCCGAAGAGATACTTGGCCCGGGTGGCATTTCCGCTTTCCCGTCTGCCGCAACGGCGGTTCGCGGTCGCTTCGGGAACCGCTATGCTTGCTGCCACCCAGCTCCCTTAGGCATTGATCGAGGTCGCTTCAAATGGAGCCTGCTGGCTTCATAGGTCGCGTTGAATGGCAATTCGCCTATAGCGGCCCTCATTCTACCGACGCAGGGTTGACGGCTCGATTTCAGTGTGAAAAACTCCTCTTATCGCCTGTTGAACAGGTGTGGAGCATGCCATGAAACTCGGACTGATTAACTCCGCCTGGTTCGGCTCGCCGGTGGGAACCGCCGAAGGCATTCGCAAGACGCGGCAAATCGGGTTTGACTCCATCGACATTTTTGCCGACCCTCTGGAAATCGACATCAAGGAACGCTGCCTGATTCGCGACACCTGCCGTCAGGAGGGCCTGCCGGTGGTTTCAGTGGTCTGCGTCGCGCTTGGCATCGCGGACTTCAGCACCACGGTGCGCCGCTTCCACATCGACCGGGCGCGCCGCCATCTCGATCTCGGCTATGAGCTGGGCGCGCGCAATATGCTCTTCGTGCTCGGTGAGTATATCTGGCAGCAGGAAGTGATCAGGCCGCAGGACCAGTGGAAGTGGGGTGTGGAGTCCGTGCAGGAACTCGGCGACTACGCCACAAGTCTCGGCTTGGAAATCGCGCTGGAGCTCGAGCCGTTTCACCTGTCGCTGGTGAACAACGTGAAGGAGATGCGCCGATTCCTTGACGACGTGGGGCGGCCGAATGTCAAAGCCAATCTTGACGTCTCGCACCTTGCTCTCACGCACACCCCGGCGAGCGAGATTGCAGACCTGCGGGGCCGCATCGCGCACGTTCATCTCTCGGATTGCGACGGCAAAAGGCACGGCGATCTGCCTCCGGGACGCGGCGTGGTCCAGTTTATGCCGTATCTCGAAGCGGTCCGGGACACAGGCTTCAATGGCGCGGTCAGCATCGAACTGGAGTATTCGCCCGATCCGAACAAGATTGTGGAATGGGTGGAGGAAGCGTATCGCGAGACCGACAAGATGATGCGGCAGCTCAAAATGCGCGATGCGCGGCAGGCGGCGGCAGGGTAAAAGGACGCTGAGAAAGGTTGCGGCGCGCTCACGAAGGCCGGCGCTTCTAAGTCCTGTGTGAAACTCGTGGATTCCCGCTTTCGCGGGAATGACATTTTACGAGGTGCATCTGAGTCCAGCATCGTCATCCCCGCGAAGGCGGGGGATCCACGGCTGGGCCTTGCGGCGGTGGGGACACCGCCAGTAGAGCGCGAACAAGAAAGGTAAGAACAATGGCTAGTGGTGCTCTCAAGCAAAATCAGGTGCGTGAGTATGAGGAGAACGGATTCGTACTCGCGAAAGGCTTCTTCGACTCCGCAGAGATCGACCTTCTGCGGCGCGCCGCAAAGGAGGATCGCGCGCTCGATCAGCATTCTTTCGGCAAGGGCGATGGCGAGGGCGGCACCGTGAGGCTGTCGCTCTGGAACCATCCGGGCGACACATTGTACGGCATGTTTGCGCGCTGCGAATCAATCGTAAATTCAGCGGAGAAGCTGCTGGGCGGCGAGGTCTATCATTACCATTCCAAGATGATTATGAAAGACCCCAAGGTGGGCGGCGCTTGGACCTGGCACCAGGACTACGGCTACTGGTATCAGAACGGAGTTCTCTTTCCGTTGCTCTGCAGCGCGTCCATCGCGGTGGATCCGGCAACGCGCGAAAACGGCTGCTTGCAGGTGATCCGTGGCTCCCATGGTCTTGGCCGCATCGATCACGTCCTGACCGGCGATCAGGCCGGCGCAGACATGGCGCGGGTGAACGAGATCCTGAAGAGGATGGAGCTGGTCTACGTGGAAATGGACCCCGGCGACACGCTCTTCTTCGATTGCAACCTGCTCCACCGCTCAGATCAGAATCATTCAGACCAGCCGCGCTGGTCGATGATCTGCTGCTACAACGCCGCCAGCAACGATCCCTACAAGGAATCCCACCACCCTCGCTATACCCCGCTTCACAAAGTCCCCGATTCTGAAATCAGGGCGACCGGCTTGCGGCGCTTCGGCGACACGCAATCCGATGTGGCGTGGCTCGAGGAGTCGAAAGATGTGAGCGCGCGCAGCCTCGAGTTGCAAAGCCAAAATCCATAGCGCACCTGCCCGCTCGGTCTTGAACGTTTCAAAAACTCGCAGTCGAGCTGCGACCAGGGACGATTTCACCACAGAGAGCACGGAGGCACACCGAGGTCTTCTCCGTGAACCTTTGTGCGCTCTGTGGTGAATCTTTCTTTGCACGCCAACCAGCCATGTGACGAAGCGCACTGCAGCCCTATTGCGCAGCCACCACCATAAGACTCGATAAGAAGGCACTGCGCTGGGCGGAATCGTGAACCCGGCAGACTTGAGAACACCTTGATGCACGCCTTGATCGAGCGACTGCTTGCCGAACGGCCGGTCATCACCGACGGCGCCTGGGGGACGGAGCTTCAGAAGCGGGGACTCGAGCCAGGATCTCCCCCGGACGCTTGGAATCTCGCGCACCCCGAGCGCGTCGAGGCTGTCGCGCGAAATTACGTGGAGGCAGGAAGCCGCCTCATCCTGACGAACACGTTTCAGGCGAACCGGGTCGCGCTCGATCGATATGGATTTGGCGAACGAGTCCGCGAGATCAATCGGGCGGGAGTGGAGATCTCGCGGCGCGCGGCCGGCGACCGCGCTTACGTGTTCGCTTCCGTCGGTCCCACGGGCAGACTGCTTGCCGCCGGCGAGACCAGCGACGCCGAGCTGCGGGAGACCTTCGCCGAGCAGGTCGAGGCGCTAGCCGAAGCTGAGCCTGATGGTCTGGTGATCGAGACCATGAGCGATCCCGAGGAAGCGAAGTGCGCGGTTCTGGCAGCGCGGGCGACCGGACTGCCGATCGTCGCCTGCATGGCCTTCGATTCCGGCCGGGATAGGACCCGCACGATGATGGGCACGACGCCGCGGGAAGCATCCGCGATCCTGACCGCCGCGGGCGCTGACGTGATTGGCGCGAACTGTGGGCAGGGAATCGAAGGCTATTTGCGAATCTTTCGGGAGTTGGCGGGCGCCATCGGATGTCCCACCTGGCTGAAGCCGAACGCAGGCGAGCCGGAACTCGTCGGGTTCGAGACTTTGTACCGGACCACGCCCGCGGAGTTCGCGGCCGGGGCAGCAGCACTGGTGCAAGCTGGCGCCGTGTTCATCGGCGGCTGCTGCGGGACAACGCCCGAATTCATCTCCGCTTTAAATCGCGAACTTCATCGCGAGACGAAGGGGATTGCATGCACCGGTAGTGTTCGGCGTAGGGCCGCCCCTACGCCGAACCTAGGACGCCACTGATGCGCCTGAAACTGATCAGTTGCGAGATCTTCTATCGCGAGTTCTGCGCCGCGGTAGCCCAGTCGATCAACATGGTCGACGTGGAGTTTCTAACCAAGGGCTTGCACGACATCGGGGCGCCCGACATGCTTGCGCGCCTGCAGGCTGCGGTCGACCGAGTTGAAAGCTCCCGTTACGACGCCGTGCTCCTCGGCTACGGACTTTGCAACAACGGAGTGGTGGGATTGACCGCGCGTCACACGCAACTGGTGATTCCGCGCGCGCACGACTGCATCACGCTCTTTCTCGGGAGCAAGGAGCGCTACCTCGACTACTTCGACGGTCATCCCGGAGTCTTCTTTGAGACAACGGGGTGGCTGGAACGCGGTGACGGCGACGGCGAATTGAGCCAGTTAGCCGTCGGCAAGAAGCTTGGGATCACGGCCGGTTTCGACGAACTCGTCGCGCGTTACGGCGAGGATAACGCCCGTTACCTTCAGGAAGAGCTCGCTAGATTGGACAGCCATTACCGCCAGATCACATTTATTGAGATGGGTATCGAGCCGGACTCCAGTTTCGAGCGCCGAGCCCGCGAACGGGCTGAGTCACGCGGTTGGATATTCGAGAAGCTGCGCGGCGACCTCGGAGTGATTCTGCGCCTCGTCGACGGACCGTGGGATAAGAGCGAGTTTCTGGTGGTGCCCCCCGGCCAGACTGTCGCCGCCGATTACGACAGCGGAATTATCAGGCTCGGGAGGGCGGAAAAGGGCGCCTTATGACAGGCCGGGGGAGAGTTTTCGCAATGCTGGAAGGCTGCGCGGTGGACTGCCTGCCCGCGATGCCAATCACCATGATGTTCGCGGCGGACCAGGTCGGGGCGAAGTATTACGATTACGCCACGAATTGCCGCGTGCAGGTCGAGGGACAAATCCGGGTCGCGGACAAGTTCGACGTGGACCAGGTCAGCGTCATTTCCGATCCTTGCTGTGAGGCGGCTGACCTTGGAGCCATCATCAAGTTCTTTCCCGACCAGCCTCCTGCTGTCGACGAAGAAAATGCTCTGCTCAGAGACAAGAAGCTGCTCGTCGGGCTCAAACCTCCTGACCCGCTCGGCGGCGGCCGCATGACGAATCGCGTTCGAGCGGTCCGGCTGCTGAAGGAGCGCGCCGGCAGGGACAAGGTGGTGGAGGGTTGGATCGAAGGCCCGTGCGGCGAATCGGCCGATCTGCGTGGAATCAATCGGCTCATGCTGGATTTTTATGACGACCCGGACTTCGTCCGCGACCTGATGGACTTCGTGGTGCGGATGGAACTGGCCTTTGCCAAGGCTCAAATCGAAGCTGGAGTCGACATCATGGGCATCGGAGATCCCGCGTCTTCGTTGGTCAGTGCCCGTTTCTACAACGATTTTGTCTTCGCAAATCAAAAGAGGATGGTCGATGGTATCCATGCCCTGGGCGCGCGTGTCCGGCTGCACATCTGCGGGAACACGCGGCATACTGCCGAGGGTCTGGGGCGCGTCGGGGCGGACATTGTCGATCTGGATTCGCTGGTTCCGCTCGATGAAGCCCGCCGCAAGATGGGTCCCGAGCAGGTGCTTTTGGGCAACATCGACCCCGTCCGGGTGCTGCGCGAGGGTACGCCGGAATCTATCACCGAAGCGATCGCCGAATGTCACCGCCAGGCGGGGGCCCATTACATCGTGGGCGCGGGCTGCGAGGTGGTACGCGATACACCCGAGCCGAACCTGCGGGCTTTGGTGCGGTACGCGCGGCAGCATGGGGCCTGCGAATCGCGAAGCGAGTAGCGAATGGCGAACCGGGAGACACATCGCATCGTACTGAAGCCAACCGAGGTCGAGTTGCACGCGCCTTTCGGCGCGTCCCTTAGGAACCTTCTCTTTGAACACGGGGTGGAATTCCCGTGCGGCGGGCAAGGCCGCTGCCGGGGCTGCCGGATTCAAGTGCTCGCGGGATCGCTGCCCGTCAACGGCGCACAGCAGGAACGGCTCTCGTCTGGCGAATTGGCTGGCGGCTGGCGCCTCGCCTGCCAGTGCGCCGTGGAGAGCGACCTCGTTATCGAACTGCGCCAGTGGGACGCTGCGATCCTCAGTGATGAGTCCACCTTTGCATTCAAACCGCGTCCGGGACTGGGAGTCGCGGTGGATGTAGGAACCACGACGCTGGTGGCGCAATTGCTCGACCTCGCGACCGGCCGTGTGCTGGCCGTGCGGACCGCGCTGAACAGCCAGGCGCGTCACGGTGCGGACGTGATGAGCCGTGTGCAATTTGCCCTATCAACGACGGGACAGAGGGAATTGGAAGGCCTTATACGCCGTCAGATCGGCGCTCTGATTGCCCAGCTCCTGTTTGCTGCGGGCGCTTCTGCCGGCGACGTTCGCGGCGTCGTGTTGGTGGGCAACACGGTGATGCACCATCTGTTCTGCGGGATCGACGTCGAGCCGCTGTCGCACTACCCATTCATCAGCGACAGCGATGGATTGCAGAGTCTCAAAGCTGGTGAGCTGGGTTGGGATCTGCCGGGTGAAGCGTCCGCTCGATTCCTGCCTTGCCTCGGCGGATTCGTAGGCAGCGACGTTCTCGCGGGATTACTGGCGACGAGAATCGCTGAGAGCGAAGACCTGATCGGGCTCATCGACCTCGGCACCAACGGCGAGATCGTGCTCGGAAATCGCGACCGGATTCTGGTTGCGTCCACGGCGGCCGGACCCGCGTTCGAGGGCGCGCGCATCTCGATGGGCATGCGCGCCTCAACCGGCGCGATCTCCGAAGTGACGGTTGAGGGCGGGGAATTGCGGTGCCACGCGCTCGGCAATGCTGCGCCGGCGGGAATTTGTGGGAGCGGATTGGTGGACGCGGTCGCGGCCGGACTTGATCTGGGCATGATTTCACCTTCGGGCCGATTCGCGAACGGCGGAAGCGCCTGGCAGATCTGTGCCGGCGTCGCTCTCACGCAGAAAGACATTCGCGAGCTTCAACTCGCCAAAGCCGCCATCGCCAGCGGGTTGATCATGCTCCGTGAGCGCTGGGGCGGTGCGGACCCGGAGCGACTGTATCTTGCAGGCGCCTTCGGAAATTACGTGAAACGCGCGAGCGCCAGACGTATCGGGCTGATCGACTATCCGCCCGATCGGGTCGAGCCCGCGGGCAACACGGCGCTGCTCGGCGCGAAGTTGGCCCTCTTCAGCCTGGATGGCGAAGATGGCTGGTACGCCGGATTGCGAAGCCGCGTCGAGCACGTTAGTCTCAGCTCCGACCCGCACTTTCAAGATATCTTCATTCAACAACTGAACTTTCCTGAGATCACCAGTGCGTTCATCAGCGCACGTCACGAGGAGAGACCTTATGAGTACTCTCGACGAACTTAAAGAGGCCATCATCAACGGCAACGCTCCGGCTGCGAAGAAGCTCACGGAGGCAGGCCTGAGCGACGGCACTCCGCCGGGCGATTTTTTCACGGGCGCCATCATACCCGCCATGGACGAGGTCGGACGCCGCATGCGCGAGTGCGAATTCTTCATCCCTGAGGTGCTGATCGCGGCGCGCGCAGCGCGCTCGGCTACGGAGATCCTCCGCCCATTGCTGACCGGCGATTCAGCTGTGCGTCCGCTGGGGACCGTCGTTTGCGGCACGATCAAAGGCGATTTGCATGACATCGGAAAAAACATCGTGGCGATGATGTTGGAAGGCGCCGGCTTTCGTATTGTCGATCTGGGCGTTGATGTCGGGCCGGAGAAACTGGTGGACGCCGTACGCCGCGAGCAAGCCGAGTTTGTCGCTCTCTCGGCGCTGCTGACCACCACCATGGTGAATATGAAAGCCGCCATTGAGGCTCTGACCGCCGCCGGATTGCGCGACCAGGTGAAGGTCATGTTGGGTGGAGCGCCGGTAACGGAGTCCTGGGCGCGATCGATTGGCGCCGATGCCTACGGCAAAGACGCGCCCGCAGCCGTCGAACTGGCCCGGCGATTCATCGCGGAAGGAGGTTCCGGAATGCTTGACGCGAAAGGAGCGATGGCATCATGACTTCAAGAGAACGCGTCCAGCTTGCGCTGCGGCATCGGGAGGCCGACCGGGTCCCGCTCGATCTCGGGGGCAGTGGAGTCACCGGCATGCAGGTGGATACCGTCTATCAGCTCCGGCAGGCCTTGCACCTCGATGATCCCGGCACGCCGGTCAAGGTGGTGGAGCCCTACCAGATGCTTGGCGAAATCAAGCCGGACCTGATGGACGCGCTCGGCATCGACGTGATCGGTCTGGGAATGCCCGCCACGCTGTTCGGTTTCAAGAACGAAGGTTGGAAACCCTGGGCGACGTTCGCGGGCACGCCGGTGCTGGTCCCCGAGGGCTTCAACACCGAACCGGATGAGAACGGCGACATCCTGATGTACCCTGAGGGCGACCGTTCCGTCGCGCCCAGCGGTCGCATGCCCAAGGACGGATTCTACTTTGACGCCATCGTCCGCCAGCCGCCAGTCGACGACGATCATTTGAACATCGAGGACAATCTCGAAGAGTTTGGTCCAATCAGCGAGGACGATCTGGAATACCTGCGTGCGGAAGCGGAGCGCCTCTACTCCCAGACCGACAAGGCGATCCTGGCGAGCTTCGGCGGCACGGCTTTTGGCGATATCGCCCTCGTCCCGGCCATGTGGCTCAAGCATCCCAGGGGAATTCGCGATATCGAAGAGTGGTACGTCAGCACTAAAATCAGGCGTGATTATGTCCATGACGTTTTCGAACGCCAATGCGCCCTCGGCATCGAAAATCTGAGGCGGATTTACGAAGTCGTCGGCGAGCGCGTCACCGCCGTGTTCGTCACCGGCACGGACTTCGGTGCGCAGAACGGACCCTTCATTTCCCCGAGCTCCTACCGCGACCTCTACGAGCCCTTTCATCGCGAAGTGAACAACTGGATCCATCAGCACACCGCGTGGAAATCGTTTATTCATTCCTGCGGCTCCGTCCGGGCGCTGATCCCAGACTTCATCGACGCGGGATTCGACATTCTCAACCCGGTGCAGTGTTCGGCAGCCGGCATGATCCCGGAGGAACTGAAGCAGGAATTCGGCGATCGCGTAACTTTCTGGGGCGGCGGAATCGACACGCAACAGACGCTGCCCTTCGGCTCTCCGGACGAAGTTCGCGCCGAGGTTCTTAATCGCCTAAGGACCTTCGGCGCCGGCGGAGGCTTCGTCTTCAACACCACGCACAACGTGCAGGCGCGCGTGCCGGTCGAGAATGTGCTCGCGATGTATCAGACCGTGAGAGAATGCGGCCCATACCGGCTCTGACCGCGTTCTCTATTTCGTCGTCGGGCGGCCGAGATTGAGTTCGAGCAGCGTCACCGTGAAGGGGCGGAACGTGAATTCGAATACAGCGCCACGAGCCGGCGCTGCCTCGGTGCTGAGCGATACGCGCTCGGGATTGTCGCGGCTGTTCATCACTTCCGGCGTCTGACCGTGTTGATGATCCTCCAGCGTGAACACACTCCCGCCCGCCACCGCTCGATCGAAATCCCGCAGCCGGAAGCGGACCGGCATCGCTTGCGGCGTCGAGTTGACGGAATAGATGCGCAGCCGTGTGCCGTCCTCGCTCAGGCTGACGCTGATGTCGGGCTGCTGCTTGGGCCACGACTCGGTTGACGATCGCTCGACCACCAGCGGATAAGTTCCTGCCGCGCGCGCGTACAGTTTCTGCGCGTAATACGCCGGCGATTCGTAGATCCAGCCCGGCCCCGTGACCACGAATCCCGAGCCGAAGCTGTCTGCGAAATTCGAGCGATTCGCAATCTCCACCAGGTCTGCCTGGCGCTGCAGCAGATTGAGGTAGCGGGCGACGCTCAGACCGTTCGCCAGCGTCTGCAGCATGCCGCGGCGCAAACCGAAGTCGCCGGCGGTGGTATTCCACTCCGTCACCGCCACGCGAGTTTCCTTGCCGCCGCCCGAGCCCGCGATCCGGTCCTGCAGCGTCTTGAAGCTTCGCTCCTCGCGCGCCAGATCGTCGATCTCGTAGTGGTGCGGCGCCAGATAATCGAACACAGTTCCCGCGGCCGCGAGCAAGGCTGGAGTAGGGAACGACGAGATGAGCTTGATGGAGGGATCGGCCTGCTTCATGGCTTCGGCGAACGAGCGCACGGTGGTGTTGTACGCGAGCACGTCCACTTCATTCCCGATCTGCCAGTACTTCACGCCGTACGGGTGGGGATGGCCATTCTTTGCCCGCAGCACGCCCCAGCGCGACTGCGGGCTGCCGTTACAGTATTCCACTTCGGCCGCGGCATCTTCGGGCGTCTTGCCCGTCCAGCGCATGCAGATCAGCGGTTCGGCGCCCACGTGTTTACAGAGTTGAATGAACTCGTCGATGCCGACGAAGTTCTCTTCGAGCCCGCCCCAGACGGTGGTGAACGGCTGGCGCTGGTCCCACGGCCCGATGCCGCCCTGCCACTCGTAACCCTCGATCGTGCTGCCGCCGAAGCGAATCACACCGGGATGCATAGCCGCGAGCGCCGCCACCACGTCCGGACGCCAGATGCCAAGCACCGCGTCGGAGCCGATCAGGTAGACCCGATCGAGCCACAGCGTGCCCGGGCCCGCGAAGTCGATCGTCAGGGTGGCGTTCTCGATGGTGCGCGTTGCGCGCAGTTCGGCCTCCGCTGCGGTCCAGTCGCTCGAGGCGCGTCCCAGCGTCACCGGGCCGGCAATCACGCCACCTCCGCCGTGCAAGCTTGTTCGCACCTCGACGCCGCTGTCGCTGCGCATGTGCAGCCGCAATTTGTAGGTGACGCCTTGCTTCAGGTAGAAGCCGTCCTGCGAGATGCCCGCGCGGGCGTGCTCCACCGGAATCTCGATCTTTTCGGATCGCGCGCCGTTGAAGGGATTCGCCGTGTCGAACGAATATTTCGCCACCTCGACAGCGCCGTCCGGATACCACGGACGGTGCGGCTCGTCGATTTCCGGCTTGTAGGCTACCTTGCAGGGCGGAGCGTCCTCAAAGCTGGTCGACGTCACCTGCTGGGCGACGATGGAAGGGACCAGATTGCAGAGGATCTCGATGAACTGGCCCTGTTGCATGGCGCTGATCGGCCGCTTCGTGAGGTGTCGCGAAGTGAGGACCACTTCTTCGGCGGCGGCCCTGCGCTCCGACGGGACAGGCGACTGGAGAATCGATGGCAGCGTCGGCGGCTGGGCGGCCGCGGAGTTCAGCAGCAGAGCGAGTGCGATGGATACCATGGCGCGGACTATTCTAGCACTCGCGCTGCGCCGTCCCCGGCATTCGCCTACCCCGTCATTCCCGCGCACGACGTTCGATCCCAATCGCCCTTCGCCTACGCCGTCATTCCCGCGCAGGCGGGAATCTATTCAAGGGAAGCCCTAACAACTGATTCCCGCGCACGACGTTCGATCTCAGTCGCTCTTCGGCTACGCCGTCATTCCCGCGCAGGCGGGAATCCATTGAGGGGAAGCCCCAACAACTGATTCCCGCGCACGACGTTCGACCCCAATCGCCCTTGGCCTACGCCGTCATTCCCGCGCCAGCGGGAATCCATTCAAGGGAAGCCCTAACAACTGATTCCCGCGCACGACGTTCGACCCCAATCGCCCTTGGCCTACGCCGTCATTCCCGCGCCAGGCGGGAATCCACTACACTGTCCACGATGAGCAGGCAGTATCACGTTTACATTCTCGCGAGCGAGCGAAACGGGACACTTTACATCGGGGTGACAAACAATATTGCCCGCCGAGTGTGGGAGCACAAGCAAGGCTTGGTGGAAGGATTCACAAAGAAGTACAAAGTCGATCGGCTGGTGTATTGCGAATCGTTCGCGCGGCCTGGCGACGCGATTCTGAGGGAAAAGCGCCTGAAGAAGTGGAATCGCTCCTGGAAAATCAAGCTTGTCGAGTCCGTGAATCCGAATTGGGAGGACTTATCGCTTACTCTGACGGCGATGCCGTAGCGCGATTGTCAGACTCTGGATTCCCGCTTACGCGGGAATGACGGTGGTCGAGAGAGCCTCTGATTCAGGGCATGTAGAATTCCCGCCTGATCACGCGCCGAGGCTGAGGGTTTGTGCCGTCCCCGCCCTCCTCCGGCAACGTCATTCCCGCGCAGGCGGGAATCCATTGAGGGGAAGCCCCAACAACTGATTCCCGCGCACGACGTTCGATCTCAGTCGCTCTTCGGCTACGCCGTCATTCCCGCGCAAGCGGGAATCCATTGAGGGAAGCCCTAACAACTGATTCGCGCGCACGACGTTCGATCTCAGTCGCTCTTCGGCTACGCCGTCATTCCCGCGCAAGCGGGAATCCATTGAGGGAAGCCCTAACAACTGATTCCCGCGCACGACGTTCGATCCCAATCGCCCTTCGCCTACGCCGTCATTCCGGCGCAGGCGGGAATCCATTGAGGGGAAGCCCTAACAACGGGGGGCTGCAGGCGAACCTTCGGTGAATACGAAAGGCCTGCAGGGTGGCGGAGACGTTAGCTCACAAGTGGTTGGCCAGCAAGGGAGACCTCCGGTCGCACGTTATGTGTGGCACGGTCAGGAGACCCCGCCACAACGAAGAGCACGGAGGAACGCACAGAGGGCACAGAGGCTCGCAGGTCGAAATTAGGACAGCGCCGATTTCTCAATTTCCTTGACAATCAGCTCCTCCTACGCTACGCTTCTGGTCGGGGAGGGCAATTTACCGGCAGGCGTCTCAAGCGTCTGACGTAATCCGGGGTTGCCCGATGTCACTTCGTCGATCCACCCGCCGTACTGAAACTTGCCTCGACGTTGACCGCGTCAACACTCGAAAGTTCACCGGATGTTGCATGGTCCTGGGCGCTTCGCATCCCGCCCGCTACGACCTGCAAATCTGGGCTACTCCTCTCGACCTACTCGCTCAAGAAACACGGCGTGTTAAAGAAGCCTCGATGTGCAGCCGAAGCCGGAATGTCGCGCGGAATCAGCCACCTAGCGGGCACTGTGAAATCAGGCGTGAAAATGGCGTGCTCAAGCTGCGCAACCGTGAAAATGCCTGCGACCGTTATCCACTTGATTCCAAGCCGGTTCAGCAGAATGCTAGCCCAGAACAATCGCCTAGTTCACTGAAAACACGAAAAAATGAAAATATTTTCTCGACCGGGCGCGAGGGGAGCCCTCTTGTAGAATCAATAACATACGTAAAACGGGCAGAATGGCCGGACCACGACATCTCATTTAGAATCAGTAAAGCAGGGGCTAGGCGGAGGGCTAGTCTGGCAGCGAAAATGATCAGGTTACGAAGTGGTAAACAGAACGGTTCAAGCTCTGTGGTTTCATGCCTTTGGCTCGTAAAAAGTGCTTGTCGGAAACTGCGCATCGTGCATTTCGCAGATGGCGGAGTTTCGGGGTCCGGAGCTCGAATTTCCGAGTTCGATGGAAGGGAAAATGGGTTGTGCCCAAACCGGCGGGCGGAACACCGAACCCCGAACTCCGAACGCCGGAACTCCGAATTTCGAACTTCGATCTGTGAAATAATTGCTAGGTGGCCGGAGGGCCGCGAGGCGAGCAAGCGAATGAGGAGAGCGCACTATGACGGACGAATCCGCGATGACGCGACGTGATTTTCTGAAATCCGGCGCCGGAACCACGGCCGGCCTGGCGATGGGAAGCTCGGCGCTCGTGGCGCGATCGGGCCGCGTGGTCGGGGCCAACGACCGCATTCGTCTCGGGGTAGTCGGCGTTCGCGGCCGCGGTTGGGACCACATCGAGGCGTTCTCCAAGATCACCGGCGTCGAGCTTGCCGCACTGTGCGACATCGACCAGGGAGTTCTTCAAAAGCGCCTGGCGGACATGAAGGAGCGCAATCTCGGCCAGCCGCAAACCTACGTGGACATGCGCAAGCTGCTCGACGAGAAATCCATCGACGCCATTTCCATCGCCACCCCGAACCACTGGCACTCGCTGCAGGCCATATGGGCCGTCGAGGCCGGCAAGGACGTCTACTGCGAGAAGCCGTGCTGCCACAACGCCTGGGAGGGCGCCTCGCTCGTGGCGGCGGTGAAGAAGTCCAACCGCATCGTGCAGCACGGCACCCAGAGCCGGTCGAACTCGGCGATTCGCGAGGCCATCAACCATCTGCGCAATGGCACCATCGGCGAGGTCTATCTCGCGCGCGGTCTTTGCTACAAGTGGCGCAACACCATCGGGCACGCGGCCGAGGAACCGGTGCCCGCGGGCGTGGATTACGACCTCTGGACGGGTCCGGCGCCGATGAAGCCGTTCACCAAAAACCGATTCCATTACAACTGGCACTGGATCTGGGACACCGGCAACGGCGACATCGGCAACCAGGGCGTGCACGAAATGGACATCGCGCGCTGGGGGCTCGGCCATCGCTGGCCCGTGAAGGCGTCGGCGGTCGGCGGACACTTCATGTTTGTGGACGATCAGCAGACGCCCAACACGTTGAACTGCGCCTTCGAGTACGATCTCGGAAACGGCAAGCGCCAGATGCTGGAGTTCGAGGTGCGGCACTGGATCACCAATCACGAATCCGAGATCGGCACCGAGGCCTTCGGCAGCGCCGGCGTGCCGCAGGCGGGTCTTGCGCCGCACAAGGAAATGTTCGGCGGCGGCGACACCATCGGCAACCTCTTTTACGGTTCCGAAGGATATTTGGCAATTGACGGCTATGATTCCTATCGCACGTGGCTGGGCCGCAAGCAGGAGCCCGGCCCGCACGCGAACGGCAACGGGAATCACTTCCAGAATTTTATCGATTGCATGCGCAGCCGCAACGCGGACGAGCTGGCAGCGCCCATTGAGGAAGGATACTTGTCGGCGGCGCTCGTGCACCTCGCGAACGCGTCGTATCGGCTGGGCCGCACGCTGAATATCGATCCACAGACCGGCGCAGCGATCGGCGACGACGAAGCGAATCGGCTGCTGCGCGACGGCGATCGCGGGTACCGGTCGCCGTACGTGGTGCCGGACCAGGTTTGATGCGTCTTCGTCCGGCGGATTCGCCAGTGCGGCGCTAGGTCCTAGGCGGACATCCGGCCATGAGAACGTCTGATCAGGTTTTTTCTTTGATTGTCTTTGTGGTCGGCTGGATTGTCTGGCCAGCAAGCCTGATCTGGGGCTGGGCGCGATTCCTGATGCAGCCAAAGCAGTGGAACCTTGCGTCGATGCTATCGCTAATGGGTTTCCTGCTGGCGAGCGCGTCCGCGCTGCTCGCGTTATCGTCAATGATGTACGCGCAGGAGATCCACGGCTTTCGATATTACGATCCTTTGCTGCTAAAGATATTTCGCGCCGGCGGCTTGATTTCGGTCGCCGGAATTGTTTTCGGAATTGGCGGGGTATGGCGAAAGAACTCACTCCGCTGGCAGAGTCCCGTTGCCGCTCTGGGTGCGCTCGCATTCTGGCTTGGGATGGCAACGGCCGAATAGGGTTCAAATGCTCCTGGTGATCGACGTCGGAAACACCAACACGGTCCTCGGAATCTTCGAAGGCTCGGAGCTCCGCGCCCATTGGCGGCTTACGACGAACCGCGGCCAGACGGCGGATGAGTATGGGCTGCTGATCAGGACCATGTTTGGCCTGGAGAACTTCCGGCCGGAGCAGATCACGGGAATCATGATCGCGAGCGTGGTCCCGCCGCTCAACGGTCTGCTCGAAGAGATGGCGGAGAAGTATTTCAAGATGGACGCCATGTTTCTTGGACCGGGAACGCGCACCGGAGTGGCGATCCATTACGACAATCCGCAGGAAGTAGGCGCGGACCGCATCGCCGACGCGGTCGCCGCTTTTGAGAAATACGGCGGACCGTGCATCATCGTCGATTTTGGCACCGCCATCACCTTCGATGCCATCTCGGAGAAAGGCGAATACCTCGGTGGCATCATCTCGCCCGGTTTGGGCATTGCTGCCGAAGCGCTCTTTGCGCGTGCTGCGCGGTTGCCCCGCGTCGAGATCCGCGAGCCGGAACGCGTAATTGGCACCAACACTGTCGCCAGCATGCAGTCGGGCTTGTTTTACGGCGCCGTTGGCCTGGTGGACGGGATTCTCGACCGGCTGATGGGCGTCCTTGGGCCCGGAACGCGCGTGGTGGCGACCGGCGGCCAGGCGCCGCTCATCGCCTCGGCTTCGAAGTACAAGCTGCCGGTGGACTCCTGGCTGACGCTCGACGGCCTGAGGATTATTTACGAAAGGAACCAGGCTCTCGCCGCTTCGTCCGGCAGACAGGCCCCGCCCCGAGATGCGGCGGCCATAACTTCGCGGCCGCCGGTGCGCAGGCCGGCGCCGGCGGCCGTGAAGCGCTGAGCAGGCAACATAGATAGCCTCCAATCAATTCCCGTGAGCGCGATTCCTGAGGACAACTACTTCGCCTACTTCACTGAGATCGAGGAGTGCTTTCAGCGTTGCCGCGGCACGCCCATGCAGATAAACTCGCTCGATTGGGCCCTGATCGAATCGTGGAAAGAGGCCGGCGTGCCGCTCCGGGCGGTGCTCGCCGGCATCGAGCGCACTTTCGAGAAGTATGCGAAGCGCCCGCGGCGGTTCAGCAAGGTGAATAGCCTCGCCTATTGCTCGCAGGCCGTGCTCGAAGCCGCCGACGCCATGGCCGCAGGCCGGACGGACGCCGCGCGGCGTCCGTCGTCGCACGCGCCTCGCGCGCCCTTCACCCGCGAGCAGATGCAAAGCTATCTTCGCGGCAATGCCACGGCGATCCGCGAGGCTGCCGCGAAGCGCCGCGAAGCGTCGGACGGGGTCGGCTCCACAGAATTTGGGGAAGTGGCCGCAGCGCTCGAACGAATCGCCGAGGGGATCAAAGAAGCTCCGGAGAATCTCGAGCCGATCGAGAATGAATTGAGTGCGCTCGAAGAGAAGCTTACGGCATCCGCCACGCGCGCCTGCGCTGCCGAGGCACTGGCAGTGCTGCGCGCGCAGGTCCAGCGCGGCATCGCGCCCTATCGAAGCAGGATGAGCGCTCCGCAGCTTGATCTGCTGGAGCGGCAGATGGTGAAGCGCGCGTTGTACGAGCACTACAATCTGCCGCGCCTGAGCACGTTCTATTTGAATCCTTGACGGTCCGCTGTCGCCGTAGGGCCGCCCCGGACGCTCCCGCTTGCGCACTCGAGTTCCTATGTCCGCGAAGGTGACAGATCGATTTGAAATGGTCGCTGACAAGCTGGTTTATGGCGGGGCGGCGCTCGGTCATCACGCCGGCCGTCCCGTGCTCGTTCCGTATGCGCTGCCCGGCGAGCGCGTCGAGGCCGAGACGGTTCGCGTCGCGAAGGGCGTGCTCCATTCGCGGCTGCTGAAGGTCGTCGATCCCGCGCCGGAGCGCATCGCCGCTCAATGCCCGTACTTCGCCCGCTGCGGGGGATGCCATTATCAGCACCTCGATGCGACGCGCCAGCTTGATTGGAAGCGCGACATCCTGCGGGAGACCCTGCGCCGCGTCGGGCACATCGACTGGCCAGGCGAGATCATCACACACGCGGCCGAGCCCTGGGGCTATCGAAACCAGGTGCGTCTGAAGATCGATGCGGGTGGTCGTATGGGGTTCTTCGCGGCCGACTCCCACGACCTTGTTGCTGTTGACCTTTGTCCCATCGTCTCACCGCGCCTGAACGCCTTGATCCACGAACTCGCGAGTCCACCGTGGACCGCAAAGCTGCAGGCCTGGAACGAGGTGGAACTCCGAACCGACGATCGCGATCAGAACGTTGTCCTGACGTTCCGCGGCGGCGGACCCGATTCGCAGGAGGGGTCCTTGGAGAGCCTGGCCCAGCACTGTTTGCGCAGTCTGCCTGGCGTCATCGGCGTCGCCTTCGATACCGCCTCGGGACCGACAGGGCACGGCCAGCATCATGGGCGCGCCCCTCGACGCCTCACGTCGGAGCTTCGCGTTTTCGGTAATGCGAGCCTCAGGTATCGCGTCGGCGACTTCGACTATCTCGTGAGCCCGGGCGCCTTTTTCCAGGCCTCCCGATTTTTGATGCCGGAACTCGTTGTTGCCGTGACATCCGATCTTGCGGACCTTTCCGGCGTGGCGATCGATCTCTATGCAGGTGTCGGACTCCTCACGCTTCCCTTGACGCGCAGGTTCCGCGAGGTGGCCGGAGTGGAGGCAAGCCATGCCGCAGCCGCCGATCTCGCCGTCAACCTGCGTGCGCAAGGCGCGAACAGCGCGCGCGCCGTCCACTCTGCCGCGGCCGAATTCCTGCGACGCTACGCAGGGGCTGCGCCCGATCTGGTGGTGCTCGATCCGCCGCGCGCCGGCGCCGAAGCCGGGACGCTGCGCCGCCTGACCGCCATCGCGCCCGCACAAGTGCGCTACGTCTCGTGTCACCCACCGACGCTGGCGCGCGATCTCGCGCTGCTTCTGCGGCACGGGTATCAGATCGAACGCATCGACTTGTTCGACCTTTTCCCCCAGACCTTTCATATTGAGAGTCTGGTCCGCCTGTGCAGGACATGAAGATCCGACGCTCTTCCATTTCAGGATCGAGCTCCGCCTGGTGTGCATCACGAGGCTCTTCATCGCCAGGGCGGCCGCGGCCGCGCCTTGTACATCGCGTTGCGCATGGCGACGGCGAACCCGGCGAGGCCGAACAGGATGAGGCTGCTAACGGGCGCGAAGGAGCATAGCGTATGGAAACCTAGCAGGTCCGCTTCGGACGACGCATGCGGGATCAGCGTGAGAAATCCAAGCCCGGCAAGCAGGACGGCGATCGCCGTGAGAATGGAATAGTGCGGCTCTTTATTCGCGCCCGTGTTCATGGGAAACGGCGGGGATGATCTCGAGGATCACGCGGCATGGCGCGTGCGTGGCCACATACTGCACGCAGGAGCCCAGCAGGATCTGGCCAATGCCGAGCCTGCTGTGATAGCCCATTACGAGCACATCCGCGTGATGCTCCTGGGCCTCCTCGACCAGGGCCGGACCGGCGGCGCGGGCCCGCACCAGCGCGGTTCGAATCCTGCTGCCGCAGATTTCCGAGGCCACCAGCGCGGCCCGCTCCAGCGCCTGCCTGGCCGGCTGGTCGAGGATCTCGGCCTCGGCGTCGAGCGGCAGCGCCGGACCGATCTCCGCCACGCTGATGGCCAGGAGTTCCGCCCCGGTTCCCCGGGCCACTTGGCACGCGAGCTTCGCAAGTTCGTCCGCGTGCGCCGGGTCTTTCACTGCCACCATCACCAGCGATCCGCTCATGACGCCCCCGGCCCGCCGCCGGTCTCCGCTCCCGCGGCTCGCACCAATTCCATCGAGTGCAGATGCGTAATCTCGCCCGTGTCAGGATTCATCTCGGGCGTCACCGTATAGGTTTCCAGGCGCGAGGTATAACCCTCCGCTTCGAACTGGAGCACGCGCCGATGAAACTCGTCGGCGTCCCATTCCCGAACGATTCTGACCTCGGTCGCCATATCCGCGTCGCAAGAGAGGAGGGGGGCGCCGGCGCCGATGCCAGGTATCATCGGGCGGCCCAGCGCTCCCCGACCTCAGCCCGACGATAGTCTTGGGGGAACTGCGCTTCGATGCCGACAGTCACAGCCAGAAGGTGATCCGCCTCACAGCCCCTACGACGCAATTTTCTGCGGCGGTGAGGACACCGCCGATACAGTCACGCCAGTAGCTTCTGCACGACTTCGCCCGAGATGTCGGTCAGTCGGAAGTCGCGGCCTTGGAATCGGTAAGTGAGCCGCGTATGGTCGATGCCCAGGCGATCGAGGATGGTGGCGTGCAGGTCGTGGACGTCGACGGCGTCCTCCACGGGATTATAGCCTAGCTCATCGGTCTGGCCCACTGTCACGCCCGGCCGGATGCCGCCGCCGGCCAGCCAGACACTGAACGCCCGCGGATGGTGATCGCGGCCCAGGAACTTGGAGCGGTTGCGCGCCTCGTTCATCGGCGTGCGGCCGAACTCGCCGCCCCACACCACCAGTGTGGTTTCCAGCAGCCCGCGCTGCTTCAGATCCTTCACCAGCGCCGCGGCGGCCTGATCGGTTTCGCGGCAGAGGCTCGGCAGGCGGTTGACAATGTCGTCGTGCGCCGAGGTCCCGTGATTGTCCCAGCCACGATGATAAAGCTGCACGAAGCGCACGCCGCGCTCCACCAGGCGCCGCGCCAGCAGGCAATTGTTCGCGAACGACTTCTTGCCGGGTTCCGTGCCGTACATCTCGTGAATCGACGCCGGCTCTTTCGAGATGTCGGTTAGCTCGGGCACGCTCGATTGCATCCGGTAGGCCATCTCGTAGGACGCAATGCGGGTAATGATTTCCGGATCGCCGGCGCTCTTCAGGTGCATTTCGTTCAGATCCTTGAGGGCGTCGAGCGATTCGCGCCGTGCCTGCTCGCTCACGCCGTCCGGATCGGTGAGGAAGAGCACAGGGTCGCCCTGCGAGCGGAACTCCACGCCCTGGTAAACGGTGGGCAGAAAGCCGGAGCCCCAGCACGCCTTGCCGCCGTCGGGCTGGTTCTCGCCGGAAATCAGCACCACGAAGCCCGGCAGGTCCGAGCACTCGCTGCCCAAGCCGTACGTCATCCAGGAGCCGAAACTCGGCCGCCCGATGATCTGAAACCCGGTGTTCATGAAGATCTGCGCCGGAGCGTGATTGAACTGCGTGGTGTGCATCGAGCGCACAATGGCGATGTCGTCGGCGATTTCGCTGAGGTGCGGCAGCAACTCGGAAATCTCGGCGCCCGAGCGTCCCCAACGTTTGAAGTTGTACGGCGACCCCAACAGTTTCGGCGTGCCCTGGATAAACGCGAAGCGCTCGCCCTTGGTCAGTTCCGCGGGAATGCCCTGGCCGTCGAGTTGCTGCAGCTTCGGCTTACTGTCGAGCAGATCCACCTGCGAGGGCGCGCCCGCCATGAACAGATAGATGATGCTCTTGGCTTTGGGCGCGAACATCGGCGCCTTGGGCGCAAGCGGATTCGCCGCCGCGGCCGCGCTCGCGTCTTCCGCAGCATTGACCGCGCCTGTTCCGGCTGCGATGGATTCCGTCGGCGACGCACCGCTGCCGGTTGCGGCAAAGGCATATCGATTCAGCAGGGTGGTGAGCGCCGCCGAGCCGATGCCGAATCCGGCCTGGCGGAAGAAGTGGCGCCGCGTCACGGCGCGGAGCATGTCGTCGCTCGGGTTGAGGGACAGGTCCTTCATCGTTGTCCGTTGCGGTTCGCGGTTGCTGAATTTCAGTTCGCTGTGGCGGTTCCTTGTGTTTACCGGTCCTCGTTTTCAGTTTCCCCGGCTGCCGACTGACAACTGCGGGCGCTCCCTGTCAACTGTCGACTGACGACTGTCGAATGTCAACCGCTTTTCGGTAACTTAAACGCTTTTGATTCCGACGGGACTGCGCACTAGCGCGCGGCACCCGGTTGCAGATACCGGCTCAGCCAGTCGAACACGGTGCTGTACCAGAACCGGCTATCCTGCGGTTTCAGCACCCAATGACCCTCGTCGGGGAAATAGAGCAAACGCGAGGGAATGCCGCGCCGCTGCAGGGCAGTGAAAATCTGGAACGCCTGTCCTTCGGGCACGCGATAATCGCGACCTCCTTCCACAATTAGCATCGGCGTCTTGATATCCTGCGCGAAGCTCGATGCCGACCATTTCTCGTACAGGGGCGATCCGCTCCAGGGCTTGCCTTTCAGTTCCCATTCCGGAAACCAGAGTTCTTCCGTCGCGCCGTACATGCTGCCGTTATCATAGACGCCGTCGTGCGAGACCAGCGCCTTGAACCGGTCGGTGTGGCCCGCGATCCAGTCGATCATGTAGCCGCCGAAGCTCGCGCCCGCCGCGCCCATGCGGCTGGAATCGATGTAGGGCAGCTTAGACAGGTAGTCCGTGGCGTCCATGATGTCTTCGTAGGGCGCGCCGCCCCAGTCACCGGAAATCTCTGCGGTGAACGGCTGCCCGTAGCCCGTCGAGCCGTGGAAATTCGTCATCATCACCACGTATCCCTGCGCCGCGAACATTTCCGGGTTCCAGCGATAGCCCCACGCGTCCTCCCAGGCGCTCTGCGGCCCGCCGTGGATCAGCATCAAGCCGGGATACTTTTGCTTGGCGTCGAAGTGCGGCGGCTTGACCACCAGATTCTGGATCGACGCGCCGAGCGCGCCTTTGGTGTAGACCGTCTGCGCCGGGCTCATGTCAAGCGCGGCGAGCAGCGGGTCATTGAAGTGCGTAACGGGCGCGAGGCCGGATCCCGCCGCCGAGGCGCGATAAATTTCCGTCGGCTGAACGAGCGCGGTATGCGTAAAGACCAGCGTCTTACCGTCCGGCGTGACGTTGAGCTCGTCGAACATGCCGTTCAGCACCTTTTCGACGTGTGGATGGCTCACGGACGTCTTGAAGATCGGCTGCACCGCGTGATCGGGCGCCACGAAGTAGATGGTGTCGCTGTCCGGCGCCCAAGCGAATCCTGAGACCCACTGATCGAAGCCCGTTGTGAGCTCGCTGGTCTTGCCGGTTTGGCGATCGTAGACGCGCAGCCGGAACAGGTCGGACTCGTACCCGTTCTGGTATTGCGAGGTGTAGCCGATGTAGCGCCCGTTCGGCGAGTATTGCGGCGCCGAGTCGGAGCCGTGGACGCCCGGCGTGATGTCGCGGGTCTCGCCGCCGTCGGAAGGAACCAGATAGAGGTGGTCGTTCGTGGTCCAGGCGGCGGCCGGCTGTCCGGCGTCGCCGCGCGTGCGATTCGAGGTGTAGCACACTTCTTTGCCGTCGGGCGAAATTGCGTAGCCGTCCGGCGCGGCCAGGAAGAAAGTGGGCGAATCGTTAGCGCCCGGCGTCAAGTCGCGCGGCGCGCCGCCGTCGGCCGAAACCGAGAACAAATGGGTGTAGTGACCGTCGCGCCAGGTGTTCCAATGTCGGAAGAGAAGGGAATCGATGAGGCGCGCCTTCACCGGATTGTGATCGGCTTCCTCCTGACGCTGCTTGTTGCAGGCGTCATCCGTGCAGTCGGGGAAGACATCGGACGTAAAGATCAGCGTGTCGCCTTTGGCGGCCCAGGTGACGCCGTCGCCGCCAGTCGAGATCGAGGTGAGGGCATGTGCTTCGCCGCCTTCGACGGGCAGCAGCCAGACTTGCGAACTGCCACCGCGCGTGGAGATGAACGCCAACGTGCGGCTGTCGGACGACCAGCGCGGACGGCTATCGGAAGCGGCCCCTGAGGTGATCTGGCGCGGCTCGCCGCCGTCGAGCGGCACCAGCCACAGGTGGCTGATCACCTTGTTCGCCTCGAGATCGACATTGCCGACGGTGAAGGCGATCCAGCGGCCGTCGGGCGAGACCTGGGGATCGTCAATACGGTGAACCTTCATCAGGTCGTCGAAAGTCAGGGGATGACGGCCTTGGCCGAGGCACGGGCCCGCCAAGGCCGCCGCCATTGCGGTGGTCAAGGCAACAAAACGGACGCGGCTCATCGCTGTCTCCTGCGCGGGAATACTGGTCAAATTGACGTAGGGGCGGCCCCTTGTGGCCGCCCAAGTAGACAGGCTTTCTTGAAGTGGGCGGCCACAAGGGGCCGCCCCTACGTCAAACCGACTGGCTGGGGAGCGACGAAACGCCGCTCAGCGCTTCTTTGAAGGACCCGCGCTGGTTCTCGATTTTCTTTTGCAGCAGCATGATGGAATAAATCAACTGCTCGGGCCGGGGAGGGCAGCCGGGAACGTACACGTCCACCGGAATCCACTGGTTCACGCCCTGCACGATGGCGTAGTTGTTGAACACGCCGCCGGACGTGGCGCAAGCGCCCATCGAGATCACCCACTTCGGCTCGGGCATCTGGTCGTAGAGCCGCTTAATGACCGGCGCCATCTTCTGCGAGACGCGCCCGGCGATAATCATCAGGTCCGCCTGCCGTGGCGATCCGCGAAAGACCTCGGCGCCGAACCGCGCCAGGTCGAAACGCGAGGCGGACATCGACATCATCTCGATCGCGCAGCAGGCCAGGCCGAAACTCATGGGCCAGATCGACGATCGCCGCGCCCAGTTCACCGCCTGGTCGAGCTTGGTGAAGATCAGTCCTTCGAGTCCTGAGGATTCCGAGGTCGATAGATTATGAGTCGCCATAGCTGGATTATGTCACTTGCGCGCCGCGTGATTCAATGGCTTGCCGCGATGACAAGCAGATAATGGCTGGAGCCCCGGATCGCTTCTGCAACGCGTGGCTGCTTGCCTTTGCCACTCATACTCGCCGTCGCCCCTTTCACCGCTATCCCTTGCGTCCCGTCCTCATCCATCGGTAACCCTCGGGGATCTCCCACGGAGGCGCGCTCGAGTCCGTGCCTTGAGCACGCAGGATGCGTGCACCACAAGGGGGCAATCCGAGTTCGGAGCGATATTTCTGTAAATATCCTGTTTTGTGTCAAATTGACCCACTACCGTCTCAGGCATCCGGATGGCCCCGACCGCATTTTCTCAGAGTCTAAGCCCTCGGGATGGCGCCGTGCTCTGTCGGCAGGCCTCAAGGCCCGCCCTTTCGGTCCTGCTGTCTCGTTTCTCTCGTCGCCGCTTTTTAAGCACCAGCCCCGTAGATGTGGCCATCATGGCACGCTACGGTGTGCCATATGGCAACATCAACGGGGCTGCCAGCGGCGAACGCCCGCACGGACTCACTGAATCGGTGGGACAACCCACTAGAGCATAGCGCTCGCTAGGCACGCGACCAGGCTCACGCGCGCTGGGCGACCGGCTGATCCATGACCTCCTCGCGCTGCGGATCCCAATACAGCCGCTTGCCGCCCCAGTACGATTGCGCCGACATGATGCAGACGATGGCGTGCGAGAAGCCGTTGTCGACGGTGGCGTTCGGCTGTTTGCGATCGCGCATCGACTCGAGCCAGTTCAGCATGTGACCGAGATCGTCGTCGCTCGGGCCGCGTGAGTCGGGAGGCACGCCCTCCACGTGGACGACCTCCGCCTTATCGTTCGGTGGGCCATCAACCGGCACCTGCGTGTAGAGGGGCGGGGTGTCCTCGGGATCGAGTTCCTGACGATTGCCTTCGTTCGTGACCACAAACAGCGACGCGCCCTCGCCGCCGTAGTTGATGATGGTACCGTCGCGGCCCTGGATCCGCGAGAAGCTGCGATAGCTATTCCCGAAGGTCGTCTTGTAGGTGTAGAGAAAGCCCTTGGGATAGGTCACGGCGGTCACAACCGTGTCCGGATTCTCCCGGCGGTCCTGCCACACGAAAACGCCTCCATTCGCGACCGCGCTCATCGGATAGGACTCGTCCGTCCAGAGATGCACGAGATCGGAGCCGTGACTCAGCCACTGGTCGAAGATGCCCGACGAGAAATCCTTGTATAGCCGGAATTCGAGATACACGTGCGGATCGAAAGCACGGTACGGTTTGCCGAGCAGCCAGCGATTCCAGTCCGTGTCCTCCTCGCGCAGTTGCGACGGACGATCGAGCCACTCATTCCACTGCTTGTCCTTATCGATCAGCATGTCGCGCGAACTGCCGGTGTCCCACTTCAGCCACCGCCAGCGTTCTTCGTTTGTGTTCCATTCCTGCTCGATGTGGACGATCTCGCCGATGCGCCCCGAGCGGACGATGTCACGGACGGCGAGCGGATAGGGCTGGCTGCGGTGCTGGGTCCCCACCTGGACGATCTGCTTCGAGGCCTTGGTCACATCGCGGGCTTCTTTGGCTTCGGCCAGCACGTTGGCGAACGGTTTCTCAACGTAGCAATCCTTGCCGGCACGTACGACGTCGACCAGAAGCTTGGCATGCTGGAAATCGCCGGTCGCGATCATAACGCCGTCGATGTCGTTGCGCGCCAGCATCTCCTCGGAGTACTTGAAGGTCTGCGGATCGTTATTGAACGCGCGTTTCACCTGCGCCGCCCGGCGGTCGCGCGCCAAGCTCCAGATGTCGCAGACGGCGACGGTCTCCACCGGCGTGTGATTGGAGGCCATGTGCGTCATATGGACGTGGCCTTCGCTGCGTCCGCCGCACCCGAGTTGTCCGAGACGGATGCGGTCATTGGCGCCGACGATGCGCGCGTAAGAACGAGCCGTCATTCCGGCTGTGGACGCGGCCAGAATCCCGCCGCCCGCCCGCTTCATGAAGTCTCGTCGATTGATTTCAATTTCCATGATGTCCTCTGCGTAGACGTGATCAACTTGGTTCCGGCGATCAGCCGGGTCTCCGTTTGAAGTAGGGGCGGGCACAGGGGCCCCCCCTACTTCAAGCCATCGAGTTCGGCAGCCGATTCCGGATCCAAATACACCGTGACATCGGGATGAGTTCGGAAGATGGTGGCCGGGCACGCCGTCGAGATGGGCTCGTCCAGTGTCCTCCTGACGATGTGCGCCTTGCGCGGGCCGGGCACGGATGCGATGAGCTTGGGGACGCGGAGCAGCGCCGGAATCGTCAGCGTCAGCGCTTGGCTCGGGACCGTATCGACGTTGGGAAACCACCCCTCGGCTACCTGCTGTTGCCTGCACTCCCTGTCCAAGTGAACGAGCTTCATGTCACGCGGATCGGCGAAGTCGGCCTCCGCCGGATCGTTGAACGCCAGATGCCCGTTCTCGCCGATTCCGAGCAGACACAGTTTCGGATCGTGCCCGCGCAGCAGGCGGACATAATTGTCACAGACCACGTCGAGGTCCGGCTGGGTGCCATCAATCTCGTGAAACGCGCCGAGCGGAGCGCGGCTGGTCAGATTCTCGCGCAGATAACGGCGAAACGATGCCGGATGGTCAGGGGCGATCCCGACATATTCGTCCATGTGGAAGCCGACCACCCGGTTCCAGGGCAGGCCGGGGATTGCCGTGAGTGCGTGCAGGGTCGCGAGCTGCGAAGCTCCCGTGGCGAAGATCACTCCGAAGCTCGGGCCCCGGCTCGCCAGGTCACGAAGGCTCCGGGCGGCGGCCGCGGCGGCAGCCTCGCCGGCGGCTTCGCGCGAGGGATGAACCTCAAGGTGAAGCGTTCCGACTTGAAAGCGCCTGACGGCAGCCTGTTCTGTAGCCATGCGACCACCTCTATCGAGGAATGCCTCCGGCGACCTGATCGGTGCTGGAGAAGGTGATTATATCCCCGGCTGCTGTAGCGGCGCTCTAGGAGCGCCGATCTTGATGAAACCTCCGGGCGGTCTTAGAGCGCCGCTACAGCAGGAATCGAGGGCGCAGCCCGCAGCCATGCCATAATCGAGACTATGAAGGAAAGCAACCAAAGCCTTCGGGATGGATGCTGGCGTGATTTGGAGGGCGGGCATCCTGCCCGCCACCTCGCACCGCGCCATCCGGCCG
>Ga0335085_10001563_pt1 | contig 47340 bp, 38 predicted proteins | sample Lox_Sample_45_FD_206712 | JGI IMG/M metagenome (GOLD analysis project Ga0335085, IMG submission 206712) | Soil microbial communities from Loxahatchee National Wildlife Refuge, Florida, United States - Lox_Sample_4.5 | ecosystem: Environmental > Terrestrial > Soil > Wetlands | place: USA...
AGGCGGTCCACGCCCGCCCACGTCCAGGACGCCGACCCGTAGAACCCGTCGAGGAACGACGTGAACGCGGCCAGATCGCGCTGGTAGGCCTGCACCGTGTGCGGCGAGTCGTTGCGCTCGGCGCCGAGAAAGCGCAGAAAGTCGTCGACCTCCGGGCGCGGCGCTTCACCAACCGTCCGCCGGGCCGCCTGCGCGCCGGCCATCCTCATGCCGCGACGGCCTCGGCGAACACGCGCATCGCCGCGAGCGCGCGCTCGGCGAGTTGCGCTTTCTTGAGCGCCTTCTCGCGCGGGGCGTCGGCGAGGGGCGGCAGCAGGCCGAAGTTCGCGTTCATGGGCTGAAAGTTGCCGGGATCGGCGTTCGTTAGATAGTGCAGCAGCGCGCCTAGCATGGTCTCGGGCGGCGGCACCAGCGCGCGCGCTCCGCGCAGCACCCGCGCGAGGTTGATGCCGCACAGCAGTCCGGTGCCGAGGGACTCCGTATAGCCTTCGACGCCCGTGAGTTGCCCGGCGACGAACGTGCCCGGCCGCGATCGCAGCACCAGCCCCGAGCCGAGGACCCTGGGCGCGTTCACGTACGAGTTCCGGTGGATGGAGCCGTAGCGCAGGAACTCGGCCCGCTCCAGTCCCGGGATCGTGCGGAAGACGCGCGCCTGCTCGCCGTGCCGGAGCCGGGTCTGGAACCCGACGAGGTTCCACATCTGCGCGGCGCGGTCCTCCTGGCGCAGCTGCACGACGGCGAACGGCTCGCGGCCATCCGAGTCGCGCAACCCGACCGGCTTCATCGGGCCGAACCGCAACGTCTCACGGCCGCGGCGCGCCATCTCCTCGACGGGCAGGCACCCCTCGAAGTAGGCCGCCGCGTCGCGGTCGAAGTCGTGCGCCGCGTATTGGTCGGCCGCCGTGAGCGCGTCGATGAACGTCGCGTAGGCCTCGCGGGTCAACGGCGCGTTCCAGTAGTCGGCGCCGTCGCCCTTGCCGTAGCGGGACGCCTTGAACATCGACGCAGGATCGAGCGAGTCCCCGGAGACGATCGGCGCGATCGCGTCGTAGAAGGCCAGCGCGTCCGCTCCCGCGACGGAGGCCAGCGCCGCGGCGAGCGGGGCGGACGTCAGGGGCCCCGTGGCCACAATGCCGGGTTCCGGCAGCGTGCCCGCCTCCGCGCGGACCACCTCGATGCGCGGGTGTGCCTCCACGCGCCCCGCGACCGCCGCGCTGAACACGACGCGGTCCACGGCAAGCGCCGAGCCGCCGGGCACCCGCGCCTCGTCCGCGCAGGCCAGCAACATGCTGCCGAGCAGGCGCAGCTCCGCCTTGAGCAGCCCGTGCGCGTTGGTGAGTTCCGTGCTCTTGAACGTGTTGCTGCAGACCAGCTCGGCGAGACCGCCGGTCTGGTGCGCCGGAGTGGTCGCCGCGGGGCGCATCTCGATCAAGCGCACCCGCACGCCCCGCTCGGCCAGGGCCCACGCGGCCTCGCATCCCGCCAGGCCGCCGCCCAGTACCGTGGCGCTCAGGTTGCCGACGCCGACGCCTCCACGCCTTCCGGCGTTCCCGTCTCGACCGCGAACTCGTTGCCGCACTTGAGGCACTTCCGATACTCGCCCCGCGCCTTCGTCTGCTTGGCCTCGGCGCCGATGGTGCCGCACGACGGACACACGGCCGGCACCGGCCGGTTCCACACCGAGAAATCGCACTCGGGGTACCGGTTGCAGCCGAAGAACGTGCGCCCGCGCTTGGAGCGCTTCTCGGCCAGATCGCCGATCCCGCACTTGGGGCACCTGACGCCTAACGGCACGGGCTTGGTGTTCTTGCACTTCGGGTACCCGGTGCACGCCAGGAACTCGCCGAACCGCCCGGTCTTGATGACCATCGGCTTGCCGCACAGCTCGCACGTCTCGTCGGTCGGACGATCGGGCGCCCGCGGCTTGCGCAGCGACTTGGTGAACGTGCACTCGGGATTGTTCTGCTTGGTGCACGCCACGTACGGGCCGAACCGCCCCGCCTTCACCACTACCGGGCTGCCGCATTCCGGGCACTTCTCCGCCGTGATCTTCGCGACGTCATGCACTTCGTTGATCAACGCGTCGGTGTTCACCGCGGCCAGCCGCACGGAAAACGGCTTCCAGAAATCGTTGAGCACCTCGGTGCGCGTCAGCTCGCCGCCTTCGATCCGGTCGAGCTCCGTTTCCATGGCGCTCGTGTACTCGACGTTGAAGATGTCCGGGAAGCGCGGCACCAGCAGCCGATTGACGGTCTCGCCGAGCTCCGTCGGGTAGAACCGCTTCTCCTTGAGCTCCACGTAGTGGCGCGCCAGCAGCGTGCTGCTGATCTGCGCGTAGGTGGACGGCCGGCCGATGCCCTTGCCCTCCAGCTCCTTGACCAGCGACGCCTCACTGAACCGCGGCGGCGGCTCGGTGAAGTGCTGCGCGGGCACGATGTCCTGGAGCGTGGCCCGATCGCCCACGGCGAGCACCGGCAGCGGGGCCAGATCCTCGAGCGTCCGGCCTTCGCCCTGCTCGCGCGCCTCCTGATACAGCCGGTGGTAGCCGTCGAACACGATCACCGACCCCGTCGCGTGGAACAGATAGGCGCCGAGGTCGAAATCCACCGTGGTGGTGTCGTACACGATCGGATTCATCTGCGACGCGACGAACCGCTGCCAGATGAGCTGGTAGAGCTTCAGCTGGTCGGCCTTGAGATAGCGTCGCACCGCGTCGGGCGTGCGCTCCACCTCGGTGGGGCGGACCGCCTCGTGGGCGTCCTGCGCCTGGACCCCTCCGCGGCCGCCGCCGTAGTAGTTGGGCGCCTCGGGCAGATAGCGCTTGTCGAACGTCGTCCCGATGTACGCGCGGGCCTGCTCCACGGCGGTCTGCGCCACGCGGGTGGAGTCCGTGCGCATGTAGGTGATGAGCCCCACCGCGCCCTCGTCGCCCAGCTCGACACCCTCATAGAGCCCCTGCGCGATCTGCATGGTGCGCTTGCTGCTGAAGCCCAGCCGCTTGGCGGCTTCCTGCTGCAGCGTGCTCGTGGTGAACGGCGCCGGCGGCCGCTTCCGCCGCTCCTTGCGCTTCACCTCGCTGACCACGAACGGCAGCGCGCGCACCGCGTCCACGATGCGCCGCGCCTCGCGCTCGTTCACGACGTGCGGCTTGTGCCCGTCGAGCCGGTGCAGCTCGGCGTCGAACGCCTGGCCGTCCTTCTCGAGCTTCGCCGTGATCGACCAGTACTCTTCCGGCACGAACGCACGAATGTCGTTCTCGCGCTCGACGATCAGCCGGAGCGCCACCGTCTGCACCCGGCCGGCCGACAGGCCGGTCTTGATCACCTTCCACAGCAGCGGGCTGACCTTGAAGCCCACCAGCCGGTCGAGGATCCGCCGCGCCAGCTGCGCTTCGACCTTCTTGCCGTCGATGCTGATCGGCTCCTGGATGGCCCGCCGGATCGCGTCGCGCGTGATCTCGTGGAACAGCACCCGCCGCACGTTGTCGTTGGAGCGCTGCACCTGCTGCTTGACGTGCCACGCGATCGCCTCGCCCTCACGGTCGGGGTCGGTCGCGATGAGGACTTCATCGGCGTCCTTTGCCGCACTCTTGAGCTCGGTGATGGCCTTCTGCTTGCCTTTGACCGTCACGAACTTCGGCTGGAAGCTGTTCTCGACGTCGACTCCCAACTCCTTTTCGGGCAAGTCCCGGATGTGCCCCACGGTCGCCTTCACCGTGTAGCCGCCTCCCAGGTACTTGCCGATCGTCTTCGCCTTGGCGGGCGATTCGACGACTACGAGCGTCTTTGTCATGATCTCCAATCTGCCTTAAGACGTCACCGGGCCGTCATGGCCCGGGCGTATCTCACATACCTTAATAGTCCGGAACCGTTCCGGGGGCGCTAGTCTACCAACCACCCTGCTCTCGGGCAAGCTCGGCGACCAGGCCCGCCGTTTGGGCAGGGGTAAGATCGTCGGTCGTAACGTCAATACCCGAAGCCAGATACGCCGCCTCCCTGGCGACGAGTAGCTGCCGGATCGCCGCCGCAAGGTCACCTGCGGCAGCATCGAGGAGCGGTCTCCCGGTAGTTGCGGAGAGCCGCGCCGCTGCCGCTTCCGCGCTGACCTTGAGGTAGATGACGAGCCCCGCCGCCAGCGCCTCGCTCACGTTCCCCGGCTCCGACATGAACCCCCCGCCCACCGCAATAACGCCGGCCGGCTCCCGGAAGATCCGCCGGCCCTGCGACGCCTCGAGGGCGCGGAACACGGGCTCGCCATCCTCCGCGAAGATGCGCGAGACGCTCTTGCCCGCAGTGGATTCGATCGCGTCGTCCAGGTCGGTGAACGAGGCGTCGAGCAGCGCGGCGGCCAGGCGCCCGACGGTCGTCTTGCCCGCGCCCGGCAGCCCGACGAGGATCACGTGGCGGCGGTTCACCGCCCGCGCCACGACGCCCGCCGCTCGGCAAGCCGGGCGAGGTACGCGTCGTGATTGCGCCGCAGCTCCTCCAGCGAATCGCCGCCGAACTTCTCGAGGTACGCGCCCGCCAGCACCAGCGCGACCATCGCCTCCGCGATGACGCCCATCGCCGGCACCGCGGTGACGTCCGACCGCTCGCTCTGGGCCTGCGCGGGCTCGCCGGTGTCCAGGTCCACCGACGCGAGCGGCGTCATCAAGGTCGAGATGGGCTTCTTCGCGGCGTGCAGCACCAGCGGCTCGCCGGTCGTGATGCCGCCCTCCAGGCCGCCGGCCCGGTTGCTGGTGCGCGCGAAGCCGCCGGTTTTGGCCGCGTCCGAGCCCTGTGGGGCGCGCGTGATCGGGTCGTGCGCGCGGGATCCCGGCAGGTCCGCGGCCGCGAAGCCCAGCCCGACGCCGACGCCCTTCACCGCGGGAATCGACATCAGGGCGGCGGCCAGACGCCCGTCGAGCTTGCGGTCCCACGACACGTGACTGCCCAGGCCCACCACGACGCCGCGCGCCACGACCTCGGCCACCCCGCCCAGCGTGTCTCCCGCGTCCTTCGCCGCGTCGATGCGAGCGATCATCTCGCGCTCGGCGGCCGGGTCGAGACAGCGAACCGGCGAGGCGTCGGCGGCGGAGTTGAGCGGTCGCGGCAGCGGGTCCGGCGGCTCCGCCCGGATGCCGCCCAGCGCGATCACGTGGCTCCCGATCTCGACGCCCAGCTCCGCGAGGAGCCGGCGGCACACCGCGCCCGCCGCCACGCGCGCCGCGGTTTCCCGCGCGCTCGCGCGCTCCAGGATGTCACGCGCGTCCGTTCGGTCGTACTTGAGCGTCCCGGCCAGGTCCGCGTGCCCGGGCCGCGGGCGGATCAGCCGTCGCCGCGGCGTTTCCCCGGGCGCCGGTTCCGCCGGCGACATTACGTCTTCCCAGTTCGCCCAATCCTTGTTCTCGATCGTGATCGCGACCGGCGAGCCGAGCGTGCGGCCGGCGCGGACGCCCGAGACGATCGTCGCGCGGTCGGCCTCGATCTTCATGCGGGCGCCCCGGCCGTAGCCCTGCATGCGCCGCGCGAGGTCGCCGTCGAGGTCGCCCGTCGCCAGCGCGAGGCCGGCGGGCAGGCCCTCGACGATCGCGATCAGCCTGGGCCCGTGCGACTCGCCGGCGGTGGTGAAGCGGATCATTCGATCCTCCGAACACGCGAGCCCGGCCGCACCGGCCGGGCTCGCGAAGATAGCGCGTGGAACGGCGCCTGAATCACGGCCCGCCGGCAACTCGGCGCGTCGGGAAGAGACTGTTGTTCACACCCGGCAGCGTGACGACGACCAGGCCGGACGCGGTGACGCCGAACAGCGACGTCGAGCCGGACACGTCGGCGACCCGCACCGGGCCGATCAGCGCGTTGCGGATCGGGATTGGGATCGCCGAGGCCGTACTCGTGGTGTCGGTGACCCGGCCGTAGAAGTACGTGTCGAACACGTCGATGCTCGAGTCGGGGCGCGCGGCGAACACCAGCCGGTTGTTCGGCGAGCCGTTGCCCCCCAGTCCGCCGGTGCCGCGCGTCGCGGCGTCGAAGTTGTTGGCCGGCGTGAAGTCCATGCCGGTCGCCGCGCCGCTCACCTGGATGAGACCGGTGAGCCGGAGCACGAAGTCGAACGCGTAAATCGAGTCCGCCCGCACCAGGTTGGTGCGGCCGTTGAAGTTGGTCGCGATGGACGTCACGCGGGCCGCGCGGTTGACGACCAGGTCGGACACGTACACCGTCGTCACGCCTCGGTCGAACGTGCCCGTGCAGTTGAGCGGCACGCCCGCCACCGTGCAGCTGCCGCCCACGTTGATCGTGCCCAGGCCCTGGCGGGCGTCGTAGGTCAGCGCCCGGGCATAGGCAACCTGCCCGCCTTCGCCGATCAGTACGTGGTTGAAGTCGCCGGAATTCCGCACGAACGTCGTGTCGTTGAACAGCAGGTCGCTGATGGCGACCTCGGCCCCGACGCCGGCGCCCAGAATGGTGTCGCGCAGCTGCTGGCCGGGAATCGAGTCGAACGCGGCGATGATCTGCAGCGAGTCGGTCGTGTTCTCCGTGTTGGTGTGCTCGTAGAGCATGTGATAGTGCGGCGCCGGCGTCGTCGTGAGCAGGTCCGCCCACGCGACGTATCCGCCGTTCACCGACTGCGCCGGCGTCGGCGTCGTCGAGTAGACGGCGCGGACGTTGGCGCAGTTCGCCGACCCGCTGGTGATGCAGGTCATGCCCAGGTAGAGCGGCCGGTCGGAGAACTCGTACACCGTGATGGTCAGGTCAAGGCCGCCGCCGGAGGAAGTCGCGGTCTTGACGGTCTCCACGACGTAGTCGGGCAGCCGGAACCGGCGCACTTCCCGGCGCGCGACCATGTCCACGACGGACAGGTTCGTTCCGCCCGAGTTGGCGACCACGACCGTATCGCCGTAGGTGCCCAGCGTGTCGTGCGGCCACAGGGCGATGCCCACGGGCCGCGACCCCACCGGGACCGAGGCGACGAAGCTGTTGCTCGTGAGGCTGAACACCTCGATCTCGTCGAGCGCGGTGTTCGTGAGGTACAGCTCCTTGCGATTCGCGTTGTAGATCGCGTCGCCGATCTGCGAGCCCGCCGGCAGCGCGTACGTCTTGCCCGCGACGACCGTCAGCGTGGTCGTCGACGTCGTGGCCCGGTTACCCACCGAGTCGACGGCGAACGCCGTCACGACGACCTGGGACGGGAACGGCAGGCTCGGCGGCCCGGGCAGGTTGAGCCCGAAGTTCTGGTTGACGTCGCTGAGCGTGCCGGGCAGGCCGGTGATCGAATCGCCCGCGATGACGGTGGCCGAGCCGAACTTCGTCGCGGTCCAGCCCAGGCTCTTGATGCCGCCGGCGTCGCTCGCGGTCACGTTGATGCTGTCGTCTACCTCGACGCGCCGGTCCACGGTGAAGTTCACCGCGGGCGGGGTCACGTCGGCGGCGCTGCTCTGCACGGTGACCGGAACCCCCGGCTCGATGCCGGACGGTTCGCCGAGCGAGTCCGTGGCGAACGCCACCACCGTGAACTGGCCCAGCGTCGGACCGACGGTGACGGTGTCGACGTACACGGCCGAGTCGGCCAGCGACCCGCCGGTCGTGGTCCGGATGGTCGAATCCTGCGCGGTCATCACACCGCTGATCCGGTACCCGATGACGGCCACGCCGTTCTTGGTGTTCGCGTGCACCTCGACGATGAGTTTCTTGCCCGGCGAGGTGACTGCGTTCGCCGTCGGCCGCGCGATGCTGACGTACGGGCCGGCGACGATGGTGACCGAATCGAGCACGGTCGTGTTGTTGCCGGCCGCGTCGGTGGCGATGGCCTGGATGTAGACCTTCTCCGCCGTGGAATCGGTGGGGATCGCGTACAGGTAGCGCTCGAGCGTGGTGTCGGTCGGATGCGCCGGCAGCGTGATCATCTTGCTGGCGTAGCGCGTCACGATCGTATCGGTGCCGAGGTCCTTCACGCCGCGCAGCGCGAATCCGTAGAACCGCACGCTGTCGAGGCCCGAGAGATCCTGGGCCTGGAACTGAACGAGGATGCTGTCGCCGGCCACCCGCGGTCCGCCGGCGAGCGGCGGCGTGAACGCGCCGGAAGGCGGCACGGACAGCGCCACCGTCACGCTATCCGCACCCGAGTTGCCCGCCGCGTCGGTGGACGTGACCGTGATCCTGATGTCGCCCGACGCCCGCGCCGCGGTAATGGGAATTACGAACGACTTCTGGACGGCGACGACCGTGGTCGTGGTGGTGGTGTCGAGCACTACCGTATCGGGGAAGGTCGACCCGACACCCACCAACTCCACCTTCATGGAGGCGACGGCGACGTTGTCCGTGGTCTTTGCCGTGAACTTGAGGCTGTCCGCGATGTTGACGACGGTGTCGGTCGCCCCACCCGGAAGCAGGATGCTGGCCACGGGCGCCACGGCGTCGCCGGCCGGACCGGTCGTACCACCGCCGAACTTGCCCTGCTCGCCGCACACCGTGGTGGCGAGCATGCACGCGACGAGCGCGGCGGGCCGCGCGACCAGGCGCAACGTCAGGGTGCGGTTACGGATTCGGACCTCCCGTGGCGTCGTCGACGATGTGAGGCGTTACCAGAATCAGCAGGTCGCGGCGCTCTTCCCGGGAACTCCGGAAGCCGAACAGGCTGCCCACGACCGGCAGGTCAACAAGGAAGGGGATTCCGCTCTTGACCACCGTGACCTCCGTCACCGTGAGCCCTCCGATGACCGCGGTCTCCCCGTCGCGAACCAGCAGCTCCGTCTGGCCGCGCTGCGTATTGAACACCGCCCCGATCTCCGACACGGGCGAGGGCTGCACCGACGAGCGCTCGGCGTACAGCTCCATGAGCACTTCACGGCTCTGGAGCACGACGTGCGGTGTGACCCGCAGGATGATACCCGTCTGCTGCGTGCGGACGCTCGCGAGGGCGGTCCCGCCGGCCCCGTTGGATGACGCGTCCACCACCCGGATCGGCGTCAGCTCGCCGACGAAGATCTCCGCCTCGCGGTTGTCGATCACCGTGGTTTGGGGCCGCGCTTCCACGTCGTCGAGCTGGACCTGCTGGAGCGCTTGCAGGAACGTGGACAGCGCGAAGTTGCCGATGACGGTCGAGTACACCACTTGAAGCGCCGGATTGCCGTCGGCCAGCACCGCGTCCGCGTTGGCGATGGCCGCGACCGCGTTGCCGCCCAGGTTGACCACCGTCTGCGACGGGTCGTACGGCGTGGCGCCGGTCGGGTCGGTCGCGAGGTTCGGGCGCTGGATCAGCTTGTTGAAGAACTGCGACGTGGTGCCCAGGTCGTACTGGAGCCCCAGGTCCTCGATGTCCGTCTTGTCCACGAACACGATGCTCGCCTGGATGGCGACCTCGGGGATGTGCACGTCGAGCGTCTGGATGAACGAATCGACCTGCGCGATGCGGGACGCGAGCTCCGTGACGATCAGCGAGTTGGTGGTCGTGTCCGCCACCACCTTGCCCTTTGGCGACAGGATGCTGTGGATCGACGTCTCGAGCGCCGACGCGCGCGCGTAGCGGATGCGCACCTGGTGGGTGCGGAGCGGCTCGGTGGAATCCTGCGAGGCGAGCATCGCGCGGCTGTCCACGCGAATGATGCCGCCCGGCTCCTCGGTCGCGGCCAGGCCCTGGCTGGCCAGGATGGCGTAGAACGCGATGTCCCAGGGCTGGTTGCGGATCTCGGCCGTCACCGTGCCCTGGATGTTGGCGCCGAGGATGATGGACCGGCCGGAGAAGCCCGCGAACGTCGCGACAACCTCCTCCATGCTCGCGTGATCGAACGTCACGCTGATCGACGGCTGCGAGGACGTCTGCACCTCGCTCGGGTCGTGACCGATGCCGCGCAGGGCGTCGGGCCGGCGGGCCGCGGGCGGCGCGCGGACGGGCGCGGGCGCCGCAACGGGCGCCGGAGCGGGAGACGCCTGAGTGTCGGCCGGCGGCGCGGCGGCGGTCTGCATTTCGGGTGCGGGCGGTCGTGGGGCGGCGGTGTCGGGCGCGTACACGACGCCCGACGCGAGCCGGCTCCCCACGGGCCACGCGTCGAACGAGCCTCCGGTCGCGAGCATCACATGCACGCCCGCGGAGTCCTGCGATATCTGGTAGTCGACCGCGCTGTCGAGGTCGAGCACGATGCGCACCGTGTCGGAGCGGAACTGGCCGAAGCGCACGTTGCGAATGCCGCCCCGGTTCACGCCGTCGTAGCGGAGAACAGGCGCGACGAGCCGCGCCGGCGACAGGTCGAGGACCAGTCGGTTGGGGCTGCTCAGCAGGAAGTCGCTCACTTGCACGTCGCCGCGACGGACGTCGATGACCACTTCCGTCCGGCCCGCGGTTGGCACGACCTTGACGGCCATGACATCGGCCGTCGGCGGCCCGGATGGCGTCGCCGCGGCGGGGGCGGGGGCGGCCGTCAGCAGCGCGAGCAGGACCAGGGGCCCCGCAGCACGGCCGAGCAGCCCTTGGGCTCGGTTCATGGACTTGCCTCCGGACGTTGGAGCGTCAGCGTCTGCTGTTGCTCAAACCCGAATTCTTCAAGCTGGAAGATGACCTGGTACGGCTGGATCTGGACCACGCGCAGGCGACCGATTTGATCGCCGCGCCGCAGGCGGTGCATCCGCTTGCCGCCCCCGGCGAGATTCTCCTCGACCACCGCGACGCTGTTGCCGCCGCGTGCGTCGTAGGCAACCGAGACCAGCCGCAAGTCGTCGATCGTCGGCCGCACTTCGCCCGAACTGATGAGCGTCTGGAACGGGTCGCGGCTCCCGCCCGTGTAGTTGAAGACCTCGCGCCGGTATTCGATCCGGGTCGAGTCGATGCTGCTGTCGCGCGCGGCCGGCGCGGCCGGCGCGGTCGGCGTCGCCGCGCGATGCGGCGGCCGCTGCGCGAGCAGCGGTGTGGCGGAGAGCAGCAACGCGGCCACTACGCGCCCGAGCGTCATTCGGACCGCCTTCCCGGCGCGCCCGGTCGGGCTGCGCCGGCGGGCGGCGGCACGGGCACGGTCGTATCGGCGGTGCCCTTGACGTAGGTCCGGATCGAGAACGTCAGCTGGAGCGTGTTCAGGTGCGCGTGCGCCGTGTCCGAAGGCGTCGTGGGCCCGGAGTTGAGCCGCTGGATGTGGATGTCGTACGGCACGATGATGCGCGGCAGACTCGCGACGTCGCTCAGGAACTCGCCGATCTGGTCGTACTGGCCGGTCACCGTGAAGCGCGCCCGCTGGGTATCGAACGGCGAGCCCGATTCGGGCGGGTAGGCCGGCACGAAGTTCACGACCGCGGCCCCGCGGATCCGCGCGCGGCTGGCCACGTCGTCGAGCAGATCGGGAATTTCGGTGGACACGGGGACCAGGCGCCGCATCAGATCGAGCGTGGCCTGATAGTTGGCCAGCGCCCGCTCGAGCTGCGGCAGCGCCCCGGTGGCCATCGCCCGCTTGGCGTCGTTCACCTGCCGCTTGAGCGAGTCGATGCGCGCCTGGAGCACCTTGCTCGTGTCGCCCAGCGCCTTGAACCCCGGCACACCGCCGACCGGCGTGCCGCTGTAGAGGAACCACACCACCGCGAGCGCCGCGATCGTGAGGAACAGGAACACCTGTCCGCGCCGGTCCTGGGGCAACCCCGCCATCGCCTAGTGCCTCCCCGTTCCGCCGCCGCCCGAGCGCACGCCCTGCACCAGGGTGGCCGCCAGCGGCTCGGTGGTGATCTGCGCGGAATCGGGCTCCTGGTACTGCGCCGTCACCGTGAAGGTGTAGACGTCCTTGCCCTGCTCCGTCACCGTGCCGGTGGACACCGTGGCCACGTTCTGCACGAACGGAGAGTCCTCGAGGTTGCGGACGAAGCGCGTCACGGCCTGGATGTCGGCCGACTTGCCCGTCAACTGAAAGGCCGTGGCCGCCCCGGACGCGGAATCGGCCGTCTGGCCGCCGGCCTTCGCGGTCAGCTCGTCGAGCCACGTGTAGTCGGGCAGCGCGACCGTCACCGCCTGCAGGATGTGCGGCCAGATGTAGCGCTGGCGGTCGATGTCGCGGATCACGCCAATCTGCGTTTCCAGCGACTCGCGCCGCGCGTCGTACTGGCGCCGCAACGCGAGCACCCGGTTCATGCGACCGGCCTCGCGCTGCTGCGCGGCCAGCTGCGGCCTGAGCTCGTCCACGCGCGCCCGGCGCGGCAGGTACAGGACGAGCAGCATCAGCACCACCACGACCCAACTCGCCACGAACGCGATCAGCCACGGATCCTTGGCCAGCCCCGACCACTGCTTGAAGTCGGGAAGCTGGAAGCCTCCGCCCTTGGCTCCGCGCTTTCGCTTTGCGCCCGGCAGCAGGTTGATTTCGATCATGCGCTAGTCCTGCCGCAGGGCGAGGCCGACCGGCAGCATCAGGAGCGGCACCACCTCGTCCATGGAGAGGTTATCGAACACCCCTTCCCGCACGCGCAGGTTCTTGATCGGGTTGGCGCGCTCGCACGGAATGCGCAGCCGATCCGCCAGCACCTCGCCCAGCCCGGGAATCCGCGACCCCCCGCCCGACATGAAGATGCGCTGCATCGCCACGCCGCTCTTGCTCGCCGTCTGCAGGAACGCCGCCGCCCGCTCGATACCGACCGCCATCTCCTCGCCGCGGGTCTCGACGTACGGGTCGAGGGTGGGCGAGCGCTCGAAGCTCTGGAGCAGCTTGTCGGCGTCCTCGGCGCCGAGGCCCCGCTCACGCTGCAGATCCTCGCGGAACTTCCGCGTGCCGATCGCCAGGTCGCGCGTCAGGATCGGCACGCCATCCTCGAGGATGTTGATGTTCGTCACCTCGTGGCCGATGTTCAGCAGGCCGATCATGCCCTGCATCTCGTCGGGATAGTTCACTTCGAACGCGTTGTGCAGCGCGAAGGCGTCCACATCGATCAGCTCCGCCTGCAATCCCGCGTCGGTGAGCAGCGAGGTCTTGTTCTCCACCAGCTCGCGCTTCGCCGCGACCAGCAGCACGTTCATCTGCAGGCCCTCGCCGTCGGGATCGAGGATCTGGAAGTCCAGCTCCACGTTCTCCATGTCGAAGGGCACGTGCTGCTCGGCCTCCCAGCGAATCACCTCGCGGGCGTCCGATTCCTTCATGCGGTCCATCTGGATCTTCTTGACGATGACGTCGCGCCCACCGACCGCCGTGACGACGCCCTTCTGCTTGACGCCGCCCGTCACGAACAGGCCGCGGATCGCGTCCGCGACGATTCCCGGGTCCATGACCTCGCCCTCGACGATGGCGTCGGCCAGAACCGGCGTAATCGCGACCTTGGTAAGCTCAGGCTCACCCTTCCCGTGGTCGATGACCACGAGCTTGATGAGACCAGAGCCGATGTCCAGGCCGACCGTCTTCTTCTTGCGACCTAAGAGCGCCATATCTTTCGTGGGTTCAAGAAGATAGAACCGCGAAGGCCCCATCATAGTGATGCCTGGCAAGATTTGTCAAGATAGATTACTTGAAGCGACACGCCTGAAACCTTGTGATAGTCGTCACTTAGGGCATTACCACCCCCCGGACAGATCGGCCCAGGACCACCCCGTTATCCTCGCCAAACCAGCCAGGTTGCGGCGGGCCAGCAGCACCGCGCAGGCCGACCAGGAGACCAGCGGCCCCCCGTCCAGGACCCCCGAATCAGCCCAAACAGCGCCGGCGCGGACCGCCCCGACCAGGCGCGAGGAGGCGCCCGTGACGCGGAGCGTGCCACGGACCATCAGAATGCCGACCAGCGTGGTCCCGTCGAGCGTGGCGTCACCGTCCACGAGCAGGACGCCAACCCCCGACGCCCCGGTGAGCCGCAGATCGCCGGCGACGCGGACGGCCGGCTCGGACGCATCGGGCATCACGGGGCCGACGACGGCCCGCGCCGCAAGGCTGTCGTAGTCGGACCACGCTCCGCCCCAGGGGGCGACCAGGGGGACATTCACCTCCGAGTCGGCGGCGCACGTCCAGCCGTCAACGCCGTGCGCCGAGCCGTCCGCGGCCCCCGCGAGCGATCCCGCCGGCGCGCGGGTGACGGTAAGCGCCGCGGGTGCCGCGAACGGCGGAAGGAGCAGGCGCCCGAGCACGGCGACGCCACGCCGCGCCACATGCGTCGGATCCTCTCCCTGCGCGCGGATCAGCACCAGCTGGTCGCCGAGCGCCGCCAGCGTGACGTCCGCCGATCCTGCGCCCGACGGCAGCGCGACCGCGCCCGTCAGTGAGTCGCCCGGCGCCAGCCGCTCCGCGCTGCCCGGCACCCATCCGGCCAGCGCGAGATCGGCGCCGGACTCGGCCGCGGCGAGCGCCCGTGCCGCCGCCTGCGCGTTCCGGCCGAGGCGCTCCTCCTGAAGCGCATAGAAGAACGCGCCCGCCATCAACGCGGAGCCGATGACCAGCAACGCGAGCACCGTCGCCAGGACGAAGCCGCGGCGGCGATCGTTCACTGGTTCCTCGGCGCCACGACGACCACCTCCGAATCCGTGTGCGGGCCGGCCCGCCACCCAGGCGCCCACTCACTCGCGGCGACATCGGCCCGCGCGGTGACGCGGACCGCCCGCACGGCGGAGTCGGCCGCCACCGCGGCCCCGGCGGCGTCGGTCCAATGGAGCGTGAGACCGTCGCGGGCGCGCAGGGGGCCCGCGAGCGGCGAGGTAGTTCCCCACGAGCCCGACGCGAAGGAGCGGGAGCCAAGCCACCAGGTGTGCGAGCCGTCGTCGTAGAGGCGATACATGACCGCGTCGAACGCTCGAACCGGCGAGCCGACGCCCGCCGAGTCGAGGGACGCGGCGGCACCTGGGGCCGCCGCGAGGGTCAGGCGCCAGGCGGGCGATGCGTCTGCGCAGGTACCGGTGCCCGCGCTCGTCACGGCTGCGTCGACCCAGTGGTCGCGTCCCGGCGTGAGACCGAGAAGGAACACCCCGACGCTCTCGCGACCGGCGACCGGCTCCCGCGGGGCCAGCGCGGTGTCCTGACGCACCAGGATCGACGCCGCGCCCGGCGTGGGAGCGCGGCACACCACGAACAAGCCGCGCGCGGCGCGAAGGCTGACGGCCGTGTCGGAGGTTCGCATCAGGTCGCCCATGACCGGCGACGTGCCGCGCAGCTCCGCGCTCAGGATGCCTACGGTGGCGCGCGTCGCGTCGTCGGCCTCGAGCACCGCCCGCTCCGCCGTCCAGAAGCGCCGCAGGGCCAGGAGCATCCGGGTGCCGGCGCTGAGCACGACGGCCGCGAGCGCCACGCCGAGCAGGAGCTCGAGAAGCGAGAAGCCGCGGCGCGCGATCACGACGGCCCGGCACACGGCATGGCGGCCACGAAGATGTGCGTGTGCCGGGCGCGGCCATCGTCGGTCGTCACTTCGACGGTCACGACGCGGGCCGTGGCGCTCCCCGCCACGCTCCACGAGCGGACGTAGCCGCCGGGCGCGGTATCCGCACCTGGGGACGCGGCGCAGGCGCCGGTGCGGATCTGGTCGAGCTGCGAGGCAGCGGCGGCCGCCGCGCGGGTGGTGCCGGTGCCTTGTGCGATGAGCCGCGCCAGCAGCGACGCCGTCGCGGCCGTGGCGAAGACGCCGACCGTCAGCAGCGTCGTGGCGACGAGAACTTCGGCGAGCGAAAAGCCGCGTTTGGACGACGAGATGAGGCGCACGGCGCGCAGGGTAGCATCGCGCCGCGGCGGACCCTCACCGATTTGACGCGGCGCAGCGCGCTATCGCGCGGTCACTCCTCGTCGGTCTGGATGCCGAGATCGCGCAGCTTGTAGAACAGGGTCCGCACCGAGATGCCGAGCAGCCGGGCGGCCTCCTTTCGGCTGCCGCCCGCGCGCGCCAGCGCGGCGCGAATGGCCTCCACCTGCGCGGCCTCGGCGTGCTCCTTGAGCGAACTGCCGGCGGCGGGCGACGACGTACCCCTGGGCCGCGTCGGGCCGGCCGGCAGGTCGGCGCGGCGGACCACGCCGTCCTTGGCCAGCACCAGAGCGCGCTCCAGCGCGTTGTCGAGCTCGCGCACGTTGCCCGGCCAGCGACGCTCGAGGAGGGCGGCCAGCGCATCGGGTTCGATGGTGGGCGGCGGGATCCGGAGGCGCGCCGCGTGGCGCGCGACCAATGCCTGCACGAGCGGGCGGAGATCCTCGGGGCGCTCATCGAGCGGCGGCAGCCGAATCGCGACCACGTTCAGCCGGTAGAACAGGTCTTCGCGGAACCGCCGCTCGCGCACGTCGGCCTCGAGGTCACGGGCCGTTGCCGCGACCACGCGCACGTCCACCCGGCGCGACGCGCGGTCGCCCACCCGGCGGATCTCGCCGTCCTGGAGGACGCGCAGCAGCTTGGCCTGCAGGCTCTGCGGCAGGTCGCCGATCTCGTCGAGGAACAAGGTGCCGCCGTCCGCCTGCTCGAACAGCCCCTGGTGATCGGCCACGGCGCCGGTGAACGCGCCGCGCGCGTGGCCGAACAGCTCGGACTCCAGCAGCGCCTCCGGGATCGCGGCGCAATTCACGGCCACCCACGGCCGCGCGGCGCGCGGCGACTGGCGGTGGATCTCGCGCGCCAGCACTTCCTTGCCCGCGCCACTCGGGCCGGTCAGCAACACCGTGGTCGGATGCAATGCCACGCGGCCGACCAGTTCGAGCGCCTCGCGCATCGCGGGGGATTCGGCGACAATCCCGGTTCCACCGGGCGTCGCCGCGGGCGTGCCGCGCGCCGGGCGCCGCAGCCGCTCGCGCTCCGCGGCCTTGCGCAGCACCAGCGTGACCTCGTCGGCCCGAAACGGCTTGGTGATGTAGTCGTACGCGCCGTCCTTGATGGCGGCGAGGGCGGCATTCTCCGACCCGTACGCGCTCATCATGATCACCAGCGCTCCGCCTCCACCGGCCACGTAGCGTCGCAGAAACTCGGTGCCGCTCATCGCCGGCATGCGGACGTCGCACAGGATCACGTCGAACGATTCCGCCGCGGCGCGGTCCAGCGCCTGCACGCCGTCGCCGGCGTCGGCGACCTCGTGGCCGTCATCGCTGAGAATCAGCCGCAGCGACTGCCGCAACCCGGGATCGTCGTCGACCACGAGCAGCTTCATGCGCCCTCCGGCAGCGTGACCACGAACGCAGCGCCGCCTTCGCGCGACTCCCGCACGTCGATGCGCCCGCCATGATCGTGCACCACCCGCTGCACGATGGCGAGGCCCAGGCCCGTGCCCTTGCCCGGAGGCTTGGTCGTGAAGAACGGGTCGAACACCCGGTTGCGATCCTCGGGCGGCACGCCGGGGCCGCTGTCCGCGACGACGAGCTGCACGGTCCGCACGCGGTCGTCCAGGAATCGCGGCGGCGCCGGCGCGCGGCGCGTGGTGGCCGCGACCTCGGCCGCGCCGTCATCGGCGCGGCGGCGCGCGCCCTCGTCCGTCGCGGGGCCCGTGGTCACCGTCACGCGGCCGCCTTCGCCGGCGGCATCCACGGCGTTGAGCAGCAGGTTGACGCACACCTGTTCCAGGGCGCTCGCGTCGCCGACGACCGGCGCCCGCCCCGACGAGCGCAGGTCGATCGCGACCGGGCGCAGCACGCCCTGCGCGCTCAGCAGCTCGATCGCTCCCCGCGCGAGCGCCTCGAGATCCAGCGGTTCGTGCGCCGCCGGACGCGGGCGCGCGTAGGCCAGCAGGCTCTTCACGATGGCATCGATCCGCTCGAGCTCGCGGCGCAGCGCGGCGAGCAGTTCCGCGTCGCCGCCCCGCCGCCGCAGCACCTCGGCGTAGTTGCCGGCGGCCGACAGCGGGTTGCCGATCTCGTGCGCGATCCCGGCGGCGAGCCGGCCGACCGACGCCAGCTTCTCGGCCCGCACCAGCGCGCTCTGCGCGTCGAGCAGCCGCTCGGTCATGCGGTTGACGCTCGAGGCGAGGATGTCCAACTCCCGCGTCGCGGCCGGCGGCACGCGCGCCGACAGAACCCCGCGCGCGACCGCGTCGGTCGCGCGGACCAGCTCCTCGACGGGGCCGGTCACCTGCCGGCTGATGAGGAAGCGGCCAAACAGGATGACGACGGACAGGTCGAGCGCGATCAGCAGCGTCAGGAGAACGATCCCGGCCCGGCCGGCGAGGATCAGCGGCGCGAGCAGCGCGGTGACCATCGCGAGCACCAGGGCCGCGGCCGCCAGGAACGCGAGATTGAAGAGCAGCTCGGCGCGCAGCGACGGCTTCGCACCGGCCTCCGGCCGATCCGTCATGGCGCCGCCGCTAGGCACGGCGGCGTCGCAAACGACAAGGGCGGCACCGTAGCGCCGCCCTCCCCAGATCGCGACTGCCGGCCGCTACGGACACGTCGGCGAGCCTTCGACCGCTCCGGAAACCGGGGACGCGGCCGACCCATAGAAAATGCCGCAAGTGCGCGGCGACCCGTTGTACGACGCCGTCGCGTTCCAGCCGGAGGCCGTCGCAGCGCCGATGATCACCGTCACACCGGCCGATGTCTGGTAATTCAGGTTCGCCGTGGTTCCCGCGTACGTGTTGTTGTCACCCAGATACGACTCCTGCGCCGTCACCAGATTGCGCAGGTCGCTCTTCATGGTCGCGAGAAACGCCTTCTCCTTCGTGTTCGCGAACTTCGGAATGGCGATGGCCGCCAGAATCCCGATGATCACCACCACGATGAGCAGCTCGATCAGCGTGAAGCCATGGCGTCCGCTCACCACACCTCCTTGTGCGCTGCCCCGCGCGCGCGCGCCGGCGGGCCGCCGGTTGCGGCCAGCCGACGCTCGATCAAGAGCCTTTGCACTCGTTGGATCCTACTGGCAGACCGGCTCGCCTTCGTTCTCGCCCGAGATCGGCGCTGCGGCCGAGCCGACGAAGATGCCGCAGGTCTTGGTCGTGCCGGTCTGCGACGCGGTCGCGTTCCAGCCGGTGCCGGTGGCTGCGCCGACCACCACCGTGACGCCCGCCGACGTGTTGTAGGCGAGGTTGGCGATCGTCGAAGCGTACGTCGTGTTGTCGGCGAAGTACGACTCCTGCGCCGTCACCAGGTTGCGCAGATCGCTCTTCATGGCCGCGATGTACGCCTTTTCCTTCGTGTTCGCGAACTTCGGAATCGCGATGGCCGCCAGGATGCCGATGATGACCACGACGATCAGAAGCTCGATCAGTGTGAAGCCCTTCGTGTTACGCACGCGCTCCCCCTTTGAGAATGGACAGGCCGACAGCTCTGGATAGCAGGGACATTGACCACAGGTGGGGTAGGGCAATGCCCGTGCCAACCTGTTCGCCTCGCAAGCAACACGCGTGTACGCATGACTTTAGGCCGTCGCTGTCAAAATTGTCGTCAGTCCGGGCGGCGCGCGAACACTCGTAAACTGCAATGTCGCTTGCTCATCGCAACCCGCCGCCGCGCAGGATCTGCCTCGCCTGCGAGAGTTGTTGCATGGCCAGCGAATCCTGAGGGATGTCCACCACCGCCGAGTCGAAAGCCCGCCGCGCCTCCGAATCCCGGTGCAGCGCCGCGAGGGTCGTGCACGCGAGCAGCCAGCGCTCGAAGCGCGGGCCGCCGCTCCGCGCGAAGGCGGGCCACACGGCCAGGGCCGAGTCCGGCTGGCCGAGCCGAAGCCACGACGCGGCCAGCATGCGGGCGGCGCCGGGAAGGGTCGGATCCGCGGCGACCGCGCGCCGCGCCTCCACCAGGGCGGCGGTGGACGAGTCCATCAGGAGCAGCACGTTGGCGAGGAGCTGGTGCGGCAGCGCGTGGGTCGCGTCGAGTTGCTCGGCCGCGCGCAGCGAGAGGAGCGCCTGGGGCAGCAGCCCCCCATTCAGTTGCATGAACCCCTGCTCGGTGAGCAGGTACGGGTCGAGCGGATACAAGCGCACCGCGGCCCCGTACTCGCGTAGCGCGGTGCGCGCGTCGCCGAGGCGCAGGTACGCGCGCGCGGCGACCTCGTGCGCCTTGTACGACTCGGGATGCGCGAGCAGCGACGCGACCACCAGGGAGCGATTGTCCCGCCACACGACCTCCCGCGTGGCCGACCGGACGCTGAACGCAATCAGGACCACGACCAGACCCGCGGCCGCGCCGCGCGAGCCCGCGCGCGCGGCAACCCGGTCCCACAGCGCGGCGACCACGAAGGCGAGACCGGCGGACGCCAGATACAGCGTGCGCTCGGCGATCACGATGCCGGTCGGAAAGAGCAGGTTGGCCGTCGGCAGCCATGCGATGCCGATCACGAGCAGCCCCGCCGCCACGAGCCGGTCGCGGCGGCGCAGCCGGAACGCCAGCCACGCCGCCGCCAGCACGACCGCGAGCCCGACCACGCCGGCGAACGTCAGGTGGGTGAGCCGCTCCACGACCCGCGGCTGGTAATATGCCGAGAGGTCGAACGGCCACAGGAACAGCCGCACCACCACGAGCACTACCGGCAGCATCGTCGCCAGGCGCGCGGCCGTGCCCAGGTGGAAGAACGCCGGCGCGATCTCGGTGAACGAGCGGCCGCCCTCGACCTGCCGGCGCACCACGAACCACGCGATCGTCAGGCACGCCACGAGCACGTAGTCGCGGATCGGAAGACGCGCCGGCCGGCCGGCGTCGAGCCATTCGTCCAGCGCCAGCAGTCCGATCGCGACGGCCGCGTGCTCCTTGCACAGCAGCGCCAGCGCGACGGCGGCCAGCAGCAGCACCTCGTCGGCCCAGGTCGTCAACCCGTCGGCACGGCGCTGCCGCACGGTGCGCGCGATGAGCAGGGCCGCGAACAGGAACACCGCCGCCATCAGCTCCGCCCGCCCGACCAGGCCCGCGACCGCTTCCACGTGCACGGGATGCACCGCGAAGAGCAGGCCGGCGGCCAGCGCGCCTCCCGGTGTGGCCAGGGGCCAGAGCAGCGCCACGAGCAGCGCCGTGGCGAGCGCGTGCCACAGGACGTTCTCGGCGTGCAGCCACCAGGCATCGCCGTGGAATACCTGCCAGTCGGCCGCGAACGACAGGATGACGGCCGGGCGCCACAATCCCGCGGCGTGTTCGGCGGGCCAGTACGGGCCGGCGGCCGCGCGCACCGCGGCCGCGACGTCGTGCGCGGCGGGGTTGCGCTCCACGATGGCGCCGTCGTCCATCGCGAAGCGGTTGCCTAACGACGGCAGATAGACGGCCACGGCGAGCAGCGCCGCCAGCGCCGCGGCGCGTGCGCGCGTCACGAGCGCGCGGCGCAGTCGGCGCCGGCGCCGATGCGCGCCAGCACGCGCCGGGGCGCGGACTCCGACGGTGGCGCCGCCGCCGCCGCCCGCGTGAGGAGCGTGCGGGCCTGGTCGCAGGCGCCCGCGCGCGCGGCCGCATCGCCCGCGATCTGGAGCAGCTCCCAGCGGCCGGGGTCGAGGGCCAGCAGCCGCAGCGCGTCGCCGAACGCTTCCTGCTCGCTGTGGACGCCCTGGAGCGCCTGCACCGCGACGAGCAGCACGTCCATGCGGCGGGGCCACCGCGCAACGACCACCCGCGCCAGGGCGGCGGCGGAGTCCGCCCGGCCCTCCTCCAGCCGCGCGAACACGTCCTTCACCGCGACCGTGACCCGCGTCGAATCCATCCGGAACGCGAGCGTGAGGTAGTGATCGGCCGGCGCGTACGCGCGCGTCGCGAGATACCACAAGCCCAACTCGGAGACGAGGTCCGGGTCGGTGGAGTCGATCGCGAGCGCCTCATGATACAGCCGCTCGCCCGCCGCGGCGTCGCCGCGCTGAAAGGCCCGCGAGCCGAGCATCCACTCGCTGCGATACGAGTCGGGAGCATCGATGGCCAGGCGCGGGAAGAACACCGCGTCGTTGCGCCACACCGTGTTGCGTTCCACGGTTCTGGCGCCGAGCAGCAGCAGCGCCACGGCCGTTCCCGCCCACACCCACCTCGAGCGCGGCAGCATCGCCCAGGCCCCACCGATCGCGGCGGCGATGCCGACGCTCGGCAGGTACAGCGTCCGCTCGGCGGCGAGCACGCCGGTGGGCACGACCAAGTTCGCCGCCACCGACGCCGTGACGGCGAACCACGCGAGCCCGAGCGTGATCGCCGGTGCCCGACGTCGAGCCGCCCACGCCGCGGCTACCGCCGCCACAATCGCGACCACGCCCAGGAGGTGCGCGCCGCTCCAGCCGTCCGGCCGGAGCGCGTTGGGCGAGTAGTCGGCGGAGAGGTGAAGCGGAAACGCCAGCAGGCGCGCCCACGTCGCGTACGCCGGCAGCATCGCGACGAAGCGCTGCGCCACGTTCTTACCCTGGAGTCCGACGGCCACCTGCCCGTGGCCGAGACCCACCGGCACCGCGTGCTGGCGCGCCACCAGAAACAGCGCGGCCGCCGCCACGCTTGCGGCCCACGCCGGCCAGTGCTCGCGCCACACCTCGAGGAACCGGCGCCGCCGCGCCGCTGCGATCGCGGCGTCCACGAGCAGCAGCGCGGCGGGGAGCGTCAGCGCGTGTTCCTTGGCGCCCATGGCCACCAATCCGCATGCCAGCACGGCCAGCGCGGCCGCCGCACGACGCCGCCTGCTCGCCTGCGGCCCCGCCGCCGCGACGTACGCCAGCACCGCGAGCAGGTATGCGAGCGCGGCCAGCAGCTCGGCACGCCCCACGACGTTGGCGACCGCCTCCACGTGCACGGGCTGCACCGCGAACCACAGCGCCGCGACCGCGGCCGCCGCGGGCGGCAGGACCAGCGCGGCGAGCGTGAGGACGAGCGCGATCACGGCGAGGTGCAGCGCGAGATTGACCGCATGGAAGATCAACGGACTGCCCCTGCCACCCTGCCAGTCGAGTGCGAGCGACAGCGACGTTGCGGGCCGGTACAGCTGGGCGTCGGCGTAGCTGTCGGGCCAATACGGCTCGCCGAGAATGCGGCGGAGCGAAACCGTGTGGATACGAGGGTCCTGGACGACGACGTGCACGTCGTCCTGCACGAACCCGTTGAGCAGGGTGTTCGCCGAGGCGGCGGCGCCCACCGCCAGCACGAGCCCGTAGGCCTTCCACGACGGCGCCCTCACGGCGCGGGCAGCGGCGTGAAGGTCGGCGACGCGCCCGGAGCCGTGGGCGCATACCGGTACAGACCGCGGCCGGCGTAGCGGCGGAACAACGCCTCGTTGCGCGACCCCATGTCTCGCGCCCAGACGATGTCGCCGTCGAGGCGGGCGGTGTTGAGATAGAGGAACGGCGCGAACTCGAGGAATCCGCGGCGGTCGGTGTCCAGCTCAGCCTGACAGGCCGGCGCAAGCGCACTGTCGGCCGGCAGCCGCAGGTTCGGGTCTTCGGTGAGGTTCAGCATCACGCCCGGCCGCCGTCGCGCGGCCAGGCGCTCGAGCGTGGCGAGGAGATGCGCACGCGCGGCCGGGTCGCGCTCGGCGGCGTCCAGCGCCTGCTCGAGCGCGCAGGCGTCGATGTCGCCATACAGCCGCGTCGAGCGGCGCACCGGCACGCCGAGCGCCCACATCCGCACGATCAGGCGCGTGCCCCAGCCGTCCGGGATGACGACCACCGCGTGCGAGATCCCGGCGCGCCGGGCGTCCTGGTCGGGATGGAGGTCGAACAGGGGCGTGGCGGCGCGGTAGGCCGCGATCCGGCCCGGGGTGATCGTCACGAGACCGACCGCCATCCCGAGCGCGACCGCGAACACCGCCGCGAGGCCGAGCGGCGTGTCGGGGGCGATCGCCGGACCGGCGCGCCGCAGACCGGCGACACCCCGCGCGATCAGCAGCGCGAACCACGGCAGCGCGCTGAACAGGAAGCGCGGCCCGTAGAAGATGTCGCGGTGCCAGTAGGTGAACAGCGCCGCCACCAGCGCGGCCGCGCCCAGCACCGGGGCGGCGTCGCGGGAGCCTAACGACCGCCGCGCCACGATCCAGCCGATCGCCGCGATCACCAGGATCGGCGCGGGCACGTCGAACATCCACGTATTGAGTTGATACAGGTCCAGGCCGGACCGGGCGATCGCGCGCTTCAGCGTGAGCGGAATGCCCCACGGCACGGGGTGGAAGCCGAGCGAGTGCTCCGGCCCCCACAGGTACGTGTAGCCCAGCACGTGCCAGGAGCCCGTGGTGGCCTGGTTGTACGCGAGCAGCGGCAGCGTCCCGAGCACGCCGCCCAGCACCGTCAGCGCGACGGCCCGGATCCGGCGGTCGGGCGGCGCCGCGAGCAGCAGGATGAACCCGACCGGCACGGCGGCGGCGATGGCGTCCAGCGGCCGGAACGCGGTCATGATTCCCAACGCCAATCCCGCCAGGAATGCGGCCGGTCCGGAGCGGCGCCCACCGGCGCCGCAGGCCGCGGCCGCGGCGAGCATGCCGATCGTCGCGGCCGACAGGTGACTCATCTCGCTGCCCGCCACGGCCACCGCGAACGGCGACACGCACAGCAGCACGATGGCCAGCCGCGCCACCGACTCGCCGGCGCACCACCGCCCGACCCGCCAGGTGGCCCACACCAGCAACGCGGCGAACAGTGGGTTGAGGAGCCACCACGCGCCGAGCGCGAGGCCGGCGGCGAGCACGGCGGACTGGCCGGGCGGATACTGCGAGAACCACCGCGACGCCTCGAGAATCATCTGCAGCGTCGCGAAGTTGGCCACCTCGGGCGGCGACGCGACCCACAGGTGGCCGGTCAGGAAAATGCGCGCCTGGAACAGCTCCGCGAAGCCGTCGACGTTGCGGGGATTCCCGGCGAACACCGCCAGGCACATCGCGACCGCGAGCAGCGCGAACGCCGCGGCCGTGACGCCGACGAACGGCGCCGCGCGGGCCTTCACCAGCCGGTCCCAGGCGCGCGCCGACCCTTTCGCGACGCCGCCGCGCGACAGGATGACCAGCACGACCGTGCCGAGGATGACGACCAGCGAACCCCACCACCACAGCGTCCACGCCCCGAGGAACCCGGCGGGGTTCGCGCCGTCCCACCAGATGGCGAGCGGCACGACCGACCACACCGCGGCAGCGGCGACCACGACGGGCAGCCACACGGTCGGCCAGCGCCGCTCGCTCATGGCCCGGCCTTCGCGACACGACCGACGAACACGAGCGGCGTCTCCTCGACCGGATCGAGGCGCACGTTCGGGCCCGGCGCGACCGCGGCGCTGTCGACCAGAACCACGGTGAACGCGCGCGGCGGATTGCGGAGCGGCGAGGGCTCGAAGGTGCTGAGCACCACGGCGGCGGCTCCCTGCGCCCGGGCGTACGACAGGATGCGCGGCAGATCGTCGTACGGCTGCACTCGCCAGGCGCGATGCGCCCACACCGCGAGGGCGGGGTGCCAGGACACGATCGTCGCCCCCGCGCCCAGGTGCTCGGCGAGATACTCACCAACCACCCGCCGCGCGGTCGCGGCGCGCTGGAGCGGCGTGGACTGCGGCCAGGCGCGCACCAGGTCGCGCACCGGATGGACGAGCAAGACCGCCGCGCCAAGCGCAGCGAGCGGGAGGCGCGCGCGCGCCGGCAGCCGCGCGGCACCCCACGCCACCGCCACGCCCCCGCACACGCATGCGACGGGCGTCAGCAGCAGCAACGCGCGCGGCTCGACGTACGCGAACACCGCCGGCACCGCGACCGCGACGGCGACCGCGCCGATCCAGGCGAACGCATCGCTCCTCGGGCGCACCATCACCAGGCCGACCAGTGCGAGCGCCCCGAGCCACCACGGCACCACGGTGAGCAGCGCGCGCGCCAACTGAACGGCCATGGAGGGCGCCGCGGGCACAGCGGTGAGAGAGTCCGGCGCATCAGGTGCGGCCACCGCGGGCGGCGCGCCCGCGGCCGCTGCCGGCGGCGCCGTAGCGGCGGGAGCGTGGGTCGGCCTGGGGGCCACGCCCCAGTACTGCGACGCCATCCGTGTGCCCGACGGGTCGAGTGCGTACAGGGTACGCCACAGCGCGGCGACGTCGCCGCCCCACACGAACTGCTGGAGCGCGTCGCCCTGGCCCGCGGGCGCAGCCGCGCCCGGCGTGGCGGGCGGGGGCGCCGCCGCGACCGGAGCACCGGCGGCCTGCACGCGCCCCGACACGGCCCATCGGCCGAGCGCAGAGTGCAGGTAGGCGAAGTACGGCGCCGCAACCAGCAGACCCACCAGGGCGGCAGGCACCAGGCGCCTCAGGCGCGCGCGCTGCCCGCGCACCGCGAGCAGTGCGGCCGCCGCGACGCCGAGCGCCACGCCCAGCACTGCGCCCTCGAGTCGCGTGAGGTAGGCGAGCGCGCCGAGCGCACCAAACAGCACCCACCACCGCCACGCGCCCTCGTCCACCGCTCGCACCGCGCACACCAGCGCCAGCAGACCCAGCAGCAGGAACAGCGGTTCGCTTCCGAAGTAGAGGTTCCACTCGTGCGGACCGAACGGCGCGAAGGTGAGCAGCGCCGGGGCGGCGGCGGCGAGCACGGCGGCCGGCGCCGCGGCATCCTCGCCGCCCCAGCGCCGCGCGAGCCACGCGACCGGGAAGACCAGCGCGGCCCCGCACGCCGCGGCGAGCAGGCGCGACGCCCACACGTCCGGCACACCGACCAGCGAGAGTCCCGCGACGATCAGCGGCTGGAGCGGCGACAGGGCGACGTGCGGCAGCCCGTTCAGCCGGAACCCGTGCCCCGCGGCGAGGCTGCGCGCCAGAAGCAGGTAGTAGCCCTCATCGTACACGATGTAATCGCCGCGCGCCACCAGCAGGGCCAGCCGCAGCAGCAGCGCCCCCGCGGCCGCGAGCGCCACCCAGCGCCGCGCGCTCACGCGTGCGCCCGCTGGCCGCGCAGCAGCAGCCCCAGGCGCTTCGGGAGCGCGCGCCACGCGCGCGTCAGGTCGATCCACGGGCTCTCCAGCAGCGCGAGCAGCCGGGCGACCGGCACGGTGCGCGCGCGATAGATGCGGCGCCGCTCGCGCAGCACCTCGGGCAGCTTGCCCCAGAAGGCAAGCCACGCGCGGGCCGTGACCCGGAGCGGCCGGTCGAAGAAGATGGGATCGAGCCACGGCCAGCCCAGCACGACCGGCCCCCACAGCACGATGCGACGCAGCGGCATGGTCTGGAAGAACAGCTTCAGGGCGTTGCGGGTGAGCATGAACGCCTTGAATTCCGAGCCGGCGCCGGCGGTGGCGGAAAACCGGTGGCGAACCACGGCCGTGGGCTCGTACCAGCAGCGAAACCCCTGGAGCTGCGCGCGAATGCCCAGGTCCACGTCCTCGAAGTACGCGAAGTAGCCTTCGTCGAAGTACCCGACCGTCTCGAACAGCACGCGGCGGTAGGCCGCGGCGCCCGCGCACGCGCTCAGGATCTCGCGCGGCACGTTGAAGGCCGGCGCGTCCGGCTCGCCGCGGCCCACGTTCCACGGCACCAGGCTCATGGCGTCGCCGGCGCTGTCGATCAGGTCCGGGTGGTGCGCATTGAGCATCTTCGCCGCCACGAAGCCGAGGTCGGGCCGCGCATCGAGCGGCGCGAGGAGCGCCGCGAGGAAGCCCGGCTCGCACTCGACGTCGTTGTTGAGGCACACGAGGATGTCGCCCCGGGCTGCGCGCAGCCCGACGTTCGTGGCCGCCGCGAAGCCGCGGTTCGTGTCGAGCGGGACGCAGCGCACGGCGGGAAACTCGGCCGCGAGCATGGCGCGCGTGCCGTCGCTCGAGCCGTTGTCCACGACGATCGTCTCGACGTCGGTGAACGTCTGGGCCGCGAGGGTCGCGAGGCAGGCGCGCAGCACGGCGGCGCCGTTCCAGGTGGGGATGACGACGCTGACGCGCGGCCCGCCCGTCACACGCGCACGGTTCCCGCTGGACACCGCTCCCGGCCGCCCTTAGGATAGCGCTCATCAACGCCGCTCTTGCCGACGCTCATCACGTCCTTCCCTCGTGGCGGGACACGCTCCGGGACACCGTGGACCGGTGGCGGCGGTACACCAGGCGGCCAGACCTGTGGCTGCGTGAAATCGCTGTGCTTCATCAATACCGACGGCGCCTTGCGAAGGCAAGAAACGAAGCCGACCTGGCGGCGCTGTTCGACACCGCGCGGACGCCGCTCGTCACCGTGCGCATCGCGACGTACAACCGCGCGCGGATCCTGGTCGAGCGGACGCTGCCGACGGTGCTCGCGCAGACCTACCCCAACCTCGAGATCCTGATCGTGGGCGATCACTGCACCGACGACACGGAAGCGCGCCTGCGCGCGGTGGGCGATCCCCGCATCCGGTTCGTGAACCTGCCCGAACGCGGCCGCTACCCCACCGAGACGTTCGCGCGGTGGTGCGTGGCCGGCGCCGCGCCGATGAACTACGCGCTCGACGCCGCGCGCGGCGAGTGGCTCGCGCCGCTCGACGACGACGACGAGTTCACGCCCGATCACGTGGCGACGATGCTCGACGCATGCCGGCGCCGCCGCCTCGAGATGTGCTACGGCATCGCGCGGATGATGCTCGCCACCAGCGAGTGGAGCGACGTGGGCTCGCTGCCGCTGCGGCGCGACCACATCTGCCACTCGGCGGTGTTCTACTGGACCGGCCTCAGGTTCATGCCGCACGACTGGAACGCGTGGAAACTCGGGGAGCCCGGCGACTGGAACCTGTGGCGGCGCATGAAGTGGATCGGCGCGCGCATCGGCTTCGTGGACCGGCGCGTGGCGATCCACCACGCCGAACACACGGCGGCCGCATGAGCACCTGGATCATCGGCGCCGGCGGATTCGGGCGCGAGACGTTGAACGTGTACCGCGACGGCGGCCGCGACCGCGAAGTCGCCGGTTTCCTCGAGGAGCAGTGCGCCGAGCCCGGCCGGCTGGTCAACGGCAAGCCGGTGCGCGACTGGTCCTCACTCGACGCGCTGCCGCGCGATACGCTGCTCATCGCCGCGATCGGATCGGCGGCGCGCGGCCGGCTGATCGACGAGGCGGCGAACCGCGGCTTCCGGTTCGACACCGCGATTCATCCATCGGTGAACCGCTCGGCGTGGGTGCGCATCGCCGAAGGGACCATCGTGTGCGCGAATTGCATTCTCACCACGCAGGTCGAGGTCGGCCCGCACGCCATCCTCAACCTGGCGTGCACCATCGGCCACGACGTGAAGATCGGCCGGCTCGTCACGCTGTCGCCCGGCGTCCACGTGTCGGGCCGCGTCACCATCGAGGACGCGGCGTTCGTGGGCACCGGCGCGGTGATCATCGAGCGGGTCACGATCGGCGCGGGGGCCGTGATCGGCGCCGGTGCGGTGGTCACCAAGGACGTGCCGCCCGGCGTCACCGCGGTCGGCGTGCCGGCCCGCCCCGTGCGGGGGCCCGCATGAGGTGGCTCGAGGAGCGCCGGCTGCTCAAGGCGCTGCCCACCCGCGGCCTCAAGCTCCATCTGGGCAGCGGCACCATCCGGCTGGCGGGCTGGGTGAACATCGACCTCGAGACGCCGCAGGCCGATCTGCACCGCGACATCACCAAGGCGCTGCCCTTCCCGTCGGGATCGGCCGCGTACATCTACCACGAGCACGTGATGGAGCACATCACGGTGGATGAGGCGATGATCGGCCTGCGCGACTGGCGCCGCCTGCTCGAGCCGGGCGGCGTGCTGCGCATCGCGACACCGGACCTGGACTACCTCGTCGAGCGGTTCGGCGGCGACTGGAAGGACCAGGAGTGGCTGCGCCTGCCCGAGTACGCGTTCATCGAGACGCGCGCCGAGATGATGAACGTGGCGTTCCGGTGGTGGGGCCACCAGTACCTGTACAACTTCGAGGAACTCGAGCGGCGCATGGCGGAGACGGGATTCGAGGACGTCGTGCGCTGCGAGCTGGGCCGGAGCGCGCATTCCGCGCTCACCGGCCTGGAGACCCGGCCCGACTCCATGCTCATCGTCGAGGGCGTGCGGCGGTGATTCCCGTGATGCGGCCCGAGCTGCCGCCGCTGGAGCGGTACGTCGAGCTGCTGCGCGACATCTGGTCGTCGCACATGCTCTCCAACTTCGCCGAGTTCGCGCAGCGCTTCGAGCGGCGCGCGCAGGAGTATCTCGGCACGCCGCGGGTGCGCTCGGTGGCGAGCGGCGACATCGGGCTGATGGTGGCGCTGAAGGCGCTCGACCTCCCGGCCGGCGCCGAGGCGGTGGTGCCGTCGTTCACGTTCAACTCGACCGTCAACGCCATCGTGTGGAACGGCCTGGTGCCCGTGTTCGCGGACATCGACCCGGCCACGCTGTGTGCCGACCCCGCCGACGTGGCGCGCTGCGTCACCCCGCGCACCAGGGTGATCGTGGCGACGCACGTGTTCGGCAACCCGTGCGACGCCGACCGGCTGCGCCAGGCGGCCGGCGAGCTGCCGCTGGTCTTCGACGCGGCGCACGGCTTCGGCAGCCGGTTCCGCGGCCGCGCGGTCGGCACCCTCGGCGACGTCGAGGTGTTCAGCTTCAGCGGAACGAAGCTCGTGACCACCGGCGAAGGCGGGCTCGTCAGCGCGGCCACCGACGACCTGATGCGGCGCGTGGAGTACGCGCGCGCCTACGGCTTCCAGGGCGACTACGAGTCGCACTTCACCGGCCTCAACGGGAAGCTCTCCGAACTGCACGCGGCGCTGGGCGTGCTCACCATCGAGATGGTCGAGCGGGCCGTGGCGCGCCGCAACGCCATCGCCGCGCGCTACCGCGACGCGCTCGCCGGCCTGCCCGGCGTGTCGTTTCAGGCGGTGGACCCGCGCGATCGGTCCACCTTCAAGGATTTCGGCATCGTGTGCGAGCGGGATCGCGACGGGCTCGAGGCGCGGCTGTCCGAGGCCGGCATCCAGACCAAGCGCTACTTCCGCCCGTGCCATACCATGCGCGCGTTCCGGCCCTGGGCCACGCGAGGGCTGCCCGCCACCGAGGCGGCGTACGCCCGCACCCTGTGCCTGCCGATCTTCAACGAACTCCCGGACGCCGACGTGGACACGATCGCGACGGTGGTCCGGCGGCACTTCACCGCGCCGTCCCGCTGACCGACGCCCCTTCCCTGATCCGCCGCGGCATCGCCGGCGGCTACCTCGATCTCGGAGTCTCCTGGGCGGCGCAGCTGCTGCTCGTGCCGCTGCTGCTGCACCACCTGGGCCGCGACGCGTACGGCCTGTACGCGGCGCTCGCGGCGGTGGCCGGCTACTTCGGCCTGCTGACCTTCGGCGCGACCCTCACGGTGCCGCGCTACGTGGCCGATCACGCCGCGCGCGGCGCGCGCGAGGCACTGAGCGATTTCGTCTCGACCTACCTCGCGGCCCACATGGTGGTCGGCGCCGCCGGCCTGCTGCTCGGCCTGGCGGCCACGCCCCTGCTCGCCGCGCACCTCGTCGTGCCCGCCGCGCTCGCGCGCCTGGTGGCGCCGGCGTGGCGGTTCGTGCTGGCCGGCTGGGCGTTAGGCCTCGCGGCGGGGATGTTCCAGTCGCTGCTGGTCGGCCTGGGCGACGTCCACCTGGCGAAGCTGGCGGACGCGGCGCGCACCGTGCTCAACCTGGCGGTGGCGGCCACGGTGCTGTGGACCGGCGGAGGCCTGGAACGCGTGCTGGCCGGGTTCGGCGGGGCGGCGGCCGTCTCGAGCGCCGGGCTGTTCATCCTGATCCGGCGCCGCCGCCCGGACATCGACATCGCGCTGCGGCGGGCGCGGCTCGCGACGCTGCGGCTGACGCTGGGGCCGGCGAGCTACTACTTCCTCATGCAGGTGGCCGCGCTCGTCGTCATGGGCACCGACAACATCGTGATCGGCGCGTTCGTGGGCGTCGGCGCGGTGGCGGCGTACGCGATCGCCTTCCAGTTGTGGACCATGACGCTGGCGGTGCTGTGGACCGGCGTGGACGCGCTCCAGCCGTTCTTCACGCAATGGGACGCGACCGGCGACGCGCAGCGGCTCAGGAGCGCCTACCTGCGCGCCACCCGGCTCTCGTTCGCGGGCGCCGCCCTGTCCGCGGTCGGCATGGCCTGGCTGGGGCGCGCCGCGATCGCCGTGTGGGTCGGGCGATCGCTGGGCGTGGACCAGCGCCTGCTGGTGGTGTTCGCCGCGATGCTGCTCACCGCCACGCCGATCCACGTGGCGGCGCTGGCCCTTGCCGCCCTCGGTCGCCACAAGGCGCCCGCGCTCGGCGGGGCGGTCGAGGCCGCGCTCAACCTTGGCTTGTCGCTCGCGCTGGTGCGTCCGCTGGGCGTCCTCGGCGTCGCCATCGGCACGCTCGCCAGCGGCGCGGTGACCAACGCGTGGATCGCGCCGCTCGCGGCCAACCGCGCGCTCGGCATCCGCACCCGCGAGTACCTGGGCCGCGCGCTGCTGCCCGCGTGCGTCCCGGCGCTCGTCCTCGCCGGCGTTGCCGTGGCCGTCACGCTCGCGCGGGCTACCTAACGATCGGTCGGCGACGCCCGTCGCGAAGCACGGGGCCGTTCAGCCACGCGGCGCTTCCCCCAGAAATCGTGCCAGCGCCCGCGGGAGCCGCCCCTCCAGGCGCCCGCACTGGAACCCGGCCATCCGCACCGCTTCGTAGGCCAGCGCGCCCGGCACCGCCGCGACGCCGCGCGTCCGCGCGATCCACCGGACCTCGCGCGCCAGGTGCGCGAACCCGGACGACCAGGCCGCTCCGCCCAGGCCCAGCCGCGCGAGCGAGGAGCCGCTGTCGAAGTTGCGGCGGAACGCGCGCGCCAGCGAAAACCGGTGCCCGTGATACACGGCGGCGGCCGGCACGTACACGATCTCCCAGCCGGCGCGCAGCGCCGCGAGCGCCCAGGCCTGGTCCTCGCTCATGACGATGTCCGGGATGGGGACCTCGCGCCACGCGCCGCGCCGCATCGCGCCGAACGCGGAGGAGAACAGCGTGGCGCCGGGGCCGAACGCGTCCGGATCGGCGCCGGTGATCCGGCGTGGAACCGGCCCGTAGTTCGTCTCGGCGAGAAACGCCTCCGGCGCCGACGCCCGGCGTGGAATCTGGCGGCCGAACGCGCCCGCCACGTGCGGCTCGGCGAACGCCGCGAGCAGCGGCCCGAGCCAATCGCCCTCGGCGGGCTCGACGTCCTGCGTCAGCAGCACGATGACGTCGCCGCGCGAGGCGGCGACGGCGCGGTTGCGCGCGGTGGCGTGGCCGTAGCGGGCGCCGCCCAGGTCCAGCACCGTGGCGCCGGCGCCGCGTAACAGCGCCACCGTGGCGTCGGTCGAGCCGGAGTCGATCGCCACGATTTCGAGCGTCACGCGCTGCGCGGCGCGCCGCAGCCCCGCGAGCAGCGCGGGCAGCGTGGCGGCCCCGTTCAGCGTGGGAATGACGACGGAGACGGCGGGTCGCGGCGGATCCGCCGGCGTGGGCGGCGGCGTCATCCCCGCGCGTCGTCGCGCAGCACGCTGATGAAGAACGACCCGAACACCAGCTGCGCGCCGGCCACCAGGAACGTGAGCGCGACCAGCGCGGGCCGCACCGCGAACAGGTTGCCGCGGCCCGACGCCAGCCACTGCACCGTGATGGTGACGGCGATGCCGGCCCCCGCGGCGAGCACCGCGAGGCCCAGCGCCATCCCACGCTCGAGCGAGAACCAGCGGTCGAGCCACGTCAGCCAGCGGTCGCCCAGCACTGCCAGTTCGGTGCGCGCGTAGGTCTTCGCCGCCAGGCCCATCACGATCAGCTGGAGGCCGAGCATCACGAACGCGCTCGCGACGAACATGAAGTGGTAGTCGAACGTCAGGCCCCAGGCGTGAATCGCGCCGGGCAGCAGGACGGCGAACCCTGCCAGGCCCGCCACGAGCATCAGCAGCCCCGGCACCAGGAACAGCGGCGTCGGCGAGAGCAGCAGCATGAATCGGAGGTGCCGCCAGCCGTCGCGGAAGCTGCGCAGCTTGGAGTGGCCGCGCCGTGGCGCGTAGGTGATGGGGATCTCCGCCACCTTGAGGCCGTGGCGCAGCGCCATCGCCACCATCTCCGAGGCGAACTCCATTCCCGTGGTGCGCAGGCGCATGCGCTCCACCGCTTCGCGCCGCAGCGCGCGCAGGCCCGACTGAGTGTCGGTCACACGCTTGCCGAAGAACGCCGACAGGATGAGCGAGAGCGCCGGATTGCCGACCCAGCGGTGCAGCCACGGCATGGCGCCGGGAAGGATCGTCCCGCGCAGCCGGGACCCCAGCACCACGTCGTTGCCCGCCTCGAGCGCCGCCACCAGGGCCGGGATCGCGGCGAAGTCGTAGGTGCCGTCGGCGTCGCCGAGCACGAGGTAGCGCCCGCGCGCGGCCTTGAGGCCCTCCAGATACGCCGCGCCGTAGCCGCGGGTGGCGGCGTGGACGACCCGCGCGCCCGCCGCGGTGGCCAGCTCGGGCGAACCGTCGGTGGAGCCGTTGTCGGCGACCACCACCTCGCCGGGGAGCCCCGCGGCGCCTAACGCCTCGCGCGCCGCGCGCACGCAGTGCTCCACCGAGCCGGCCTCGTTGAGGCACGGCATCACCACCGAGACGACGACCGGCGCCGTCACGGTCCGCTCCCGGCGGGCGGCTGCCAGACCGCGAACGCCATGATCGGGCCCGGCCAGACCCGGACGAGGTGGAGAAAGCCGGGCTCGCGGGCGAGCAGCGCGTCGATCGTCGGCGCCGCGTCGGAGGCGAGCCCGGTGAGCACCAGGTGCGTCACGCCGCTGCGGCGCAGAAACGCGCGCAGCGTGTCCGGCCCGAAGCTCTCCGCATCGCGGCCGCGGACCCGCCACAGGTACGACGGGACGGCGCGCCGGCCGGTGTAGAGCCAGATCAGCGCCTCGTCCTCGCTGGCGACGACCGCGCTGGTGTCCGTCGCGGTGCGGATCCAGGGCAGCACCTGCGCGAAGATGGCCGAGATGCCTCGCGCGGTCCGGGTGGCGTCGCCGTGCGCGAGGCCGATGGCCTGCCGCGGCACCATGCCGAGCCCGACCAGCGCCGCCGCCGCGAGGCCGGCGCCGCGCCACCACACGGCGTGCGCGCCCGAGCGCGTCACCGCGTCGTGGACGCCGGCCGCGAACGCGCACAGCAGCCACGGCAGCGCGGCCCACACGAACCGGTCGGGGGCGTACGGCCACAGCGCCACGATGACCAGATAGGCCAGCAGCATCCACCCCGCGGCGGGCGCGCGCCGCAGCAGCGCCCGGACACCGAGAACCAGCACGCCGAGCAGGAGCAGTCCCGCGGCCACGCGCGCGACCGCGGGTCCCGGCGGCAGCGCCAGCGCGGCCAGCGGCCGCACGAAACCGACCAGGCTCCCCGGCCCGATCCACCCGAGGCCGCTCTGCTTGAGCAACGCGCCGTAGGTGCCGTAGTTCGCCACCAGCACCGGCTCGACGTCGCCGCCATGCGCCGCCGACCAGGCGAGCCACGGGGCCACCACCACCAGCGCGGCGCCGCACGCGACCGCCGCCGCCGCACGGCGGCGCGCCCGCCACAACGCGACGCCCACGCCGACCACGACGGCGAGGCCGATCGAGCGCGTCAGCATCGTGAGCCCAGCGAGCGCGCCGGCCAGCGCGGCCGGGCCGAGCGAGCGCGGCTCGCGCTCCGCGGCCCAGTCGGCGCACCAGCACGCCAGGGCCGCGAGCACCAGGAACAGCGGTTCGGAGAACAGCATCGTGGTCACCGCGACCAGCGGCACCGACAGCACCGCGATCAGCGTGGCGACCGCCGCGATCCACGGCCGGCCGGGCACCAGCCGCGCGAGGTACGCCGCGAGGATGCCCGCGAAGGCCGCCATCAGGACGGCGTTCGCGGCGGCCATCAACGGCGCGTTGGCCGGGAACGCCGGCGCCAGCAGCCACAGCGCCGCGAGGAACGCGGGGTAGAGAATCGGATAGTGCACGGCGCCGGGCGTGCCGGGCAGGTACAGCAGGTGGTATCCATGGCCGGTGGCGAGGCTCTTGGCGAGCGCCGCGTAGATGCCGTCGTCGTAGAACACGCCGACCAGCGCGTGCGGCGCGGCGAGCGCGAGCACCACGCCGGTCGCCAGCGCGGCCGCGGCCGGCCACGCGGCGCGACGCCACCGCGCGGCGCTCAGGGGCGGAACAGGTTGAAGCGGAGAATGTGCCAGACCGCGGCGGCGCCGTCCTTCCAGCCGATCTTCTTCCCCTCCGCGTAGGTGCGGCCCGAGTACGAGATCGCGACCTCGTAGACGCGCGCCCTGGCCTGCGCGAGCCGCGCGGTGAGCTCGGGTTCGAAACCGAACCGGTTGGTCGTGAGCGTGAGGCGCCGCATCACGTCGGTCCGGACCATCTTGTAGCAGGTCTCCATGTCCGTGAGGTTGAGGTCCGTCAGCATGTTGGACAGGAGGGTGAGCAGTCCGTTGCCGAGGCGGTGCCAGAAATACAGCACGCGGTGCGGCGCGCCGCCCATGAACCGCGAGCCGAACACCGCGTCGGCGCGGCCGTCCAGGATGGGCAGGATCAGCTTGGGCAGCTCCGCCGGATCGTACTCGAGGTCGGCGTCCTGCACGACCATCACGTCGCCCGTGGCCGCCGCGATGGCGCTGCGGATCGCCGCGCCCTTGCCGCGATTCACCGGATGATGCACGACGGTGTGCACCTTCCCCTTCGCCTTGAGCGAGTCGAGCACGGCCCCCGTCGCGTCGCGCGAGCCGTCGTTGACGACGATGACCTCGAGACGCAGCGGCACGGCGGCCAGCCGGTCGAGCGCCGTCTCGATGGTCGGCGCCTCGTCGTACGCCGGCACCAGCACCGACAGCACGACGTCGTTCACGTTCTTCCAGGGCAGGCCGGACGTCACGTTTCACCCTCGTAGCGTCCGAGCTTCCGGTACAGCGTCGACGGGTCGATCCCGAGGACTTCGGCCGCGCGGGTCTTGTTGCCGCCCTCGCCCTGGAGCACCCACATGATGTAGGCGCGCTCGATCGTCTCGAGCGTGGGGTTGGGATGGTTGCGCTCCGACACCACCGGCGCCGCGCGGCGCTCCGTGACGCGCACCGGCAGGCTCGCCGCCTGGATCACCTCGCCGGTCGTCAGCGTCGCGGCGCGCTCGAGCGCGTTCTCCAGCTCGCGCACGTTGCCCGGCCACTCGTACGCCATCACGGCCGCGAGCGTGTCGTCGGCCATGCGCTTGGGGGCGCCGCCGCGCCCGTCCGCCATGCGCCGCAGGAACGCCTCGGCCAGAATCGGCACGTCGTCCATGCGCGCGCGCAGCGGCGGCAGATGGATGGCGATCACGTTAAGCCGGTAGTACAGGTCGGAGCGGAACCGGCCGCTCTTCATTTCGTCTTCCAGGTCGCGGTTGGTCGCGGCGATCAGCCGGATGTCCACCGGCAGCGCCTCGGTGCCGCCCACCGGAATCACTTCCCGCTCCTGGAGCACGCGCAGCAGCTTCACCTGGATCGGCGGGGTGGTCTCGCCGATTTCGTCGAGGAAGAACGACCCGCCTTCGGCCGAGGCGAACAGGCCCTGGTGGTCCTTCACCGCGCCGGTGAACGACCCCTTGACGTGCCCGAACAGCTCGGACTCGAGCAGGCTCTCGGGCAGCGCGCCGCAGTTGATCGACTGGAACGGCGCGTCGGCGCGGCTCGACAGCTCGTGGATGTACCGCGCGATCACTTCCTTGCCGGTGCCGCTCTCGCCCTGGATCAGCACCGTGCTGTCGGTGGGCGCCACCGTCTCGGCCAGCCGCAGCACCTCCTGGAACGGCTTGCTGGCGCCTAACGGCCGAACCGACTGCGACCGGTCGCGGCGGCGGATTTCCTGTTTCAGCGTCTTGTTCTCGGCCTTGAGCTGCCGGTGCTCGGCCGCGCGCCGGCAGATCGCCACCAGGTCGTCGTTCGCGAACGGCTTCTGGATGTAGTGGAACGCGCCCTGGTTCAGCGCCTCGATCGCCGTCCGCAGCTCGGCCTGCGCCGTCATCATGATCACCGGCACGTCGGGGTCGCGCCCGCGCGCCGCCTTGAGGATGTCGATGCCGGTCACGCCCGGCATCCGCACGTCGGACAGGACGATGGCGGGCTCGGACCGCTCGAGCGCATCGAGGCCGGCCTTGCCGCCCTGCGCCACCGTCACGTCGAACCCCTCGTTCTTGAGCAGAATGCGCACCGTGTCGAGGATCGCGGATTCGTCGTCCACCACCAGAATCGACGGGCGAACGCTCACACACCCTCCTCCGCGCTGAACCGCGCGGGCAGATAGATCGTGAAGGTCGTGCCCCGGCCGGCGAGGGAATCGCAGAAGATCACGCCGCGATGCGCGAGCACCGCGCGCTGCACGATCGCCAGGCCGAGCCCGGTGCCGCCCGGGCGGCCAGTGACGAACGGCTCGAACAACCGCGGCAGAATGTCGGCCGGAATGCCCGGACCGGTGTCGCGGACCCGGACCATGCGGGGCGCCTCGATGGTGACGCCCGGCGGCAGCGCCTCCGGCCCCACCGCCGTCACCTCCACCACCACGCTCGCGCCGGACGGCGCCGCCTGCGCCGCGTTGAGCACCAGGTTGAACACGATGCCGCGGAGCAGGTCCTCGTCGCCCTCGAGCACCACCGGCCGCTGCACCGCGTCGAGCGAGGCGTGCGTCGCCGCCGCGCAATCCGGGTGCTTGAGCGCGAGCCGCATGCCCGCCTCGGCCACCCCGGCGAGGTCGAGCGCCTGCGAGCGCGTCACCCGCACCCGCGAGAAATCGAGGAACTCGCTCAGCAGCGCCGACAGCCGGTCGCTCTCCCGCAGCACCAGGCCGGCCAGCACCCGCTCGTCGCCCGCCGGCGCGGCGAGCCGCGAGAGCTGCTCCACCGCGCTGCGGATGGACGCCAGCGGGTTCTTGATCTCGTGCGCCAGCGACGCCGCGATCTCGGCCACCGCCTCCAGCCGCTGCGACCTGAGGTGCAGCGCCTCCAGACGCTTCTCGTCCGAGATGTCCTTGAAGATGGCCGTCACCGACGGCGGGCCGCCGTCCTCCGCGTAGACCGCCGTGGTCGAGACGCCTAACGGGAACGTGCGGCCGTCGATCGTGATGTCCGCCTCCCGGCGGAGCACCCGGCGACCCTCGAGCATCGTCCGCCGGACCGCGTCGCCCAGCACCGGCGCGACCCGCTCCAGCTCGTCCAGCACCGGCTGGAAGCGCAGCCGCTCGACGTCCAGGCCGAGCACCGCTTCCGCCGTGGGGTTCGCGTAGGCCAGCTTCCCGTCGCCGCCGACCGTGAGAATCCCGGTCTTGATGTTGCGCAGAATGTCCGCCGCTTCGAGGCGCGCGCGCCGGAGCTCGGCGGCCACCGTGTCGTGCGCCGCGCCCACCACGCGCACCCGGCTCGACAGGTACCCGGTCGTGATCGCCACCAGCCAGAACACCGCGATCTGCATCGCCAGCGCCGCCGACAGCTCCACCGGGTGCCCGAACCACACGTCGGCGCCGTACAGGAAGCCGGCCAGGAGCGCGATCAGCAGCTCGTTGGCGAGCGGCATCAGCACCGCGTTGAACGCGATGACCAGGATGTACAGCGTGGCGAAGTAGTTGTACGGCCCCGCGACGTGCACCACGGCCGTGACCAGCGCCAGGTCGAACACCGCCTGCGTGTACAGGAACGTCTGCCCGACCGGCTTGGGCATCATATGCGAGCGCCAGAACGAGAAGCCGGTCACGATCATCGTGACCGTCACGGCGAGCGAGGCGATGAACAACTGGGTGATGTCCGCCTGCCACCATGCGAGCACGGCGCCCACGAATACGCCGATCGCGACGGCCAGCCGGCCGATGTAGAGCCAGCGCAGCATCGTGCGGAGGGGCGGAACCGCGCCCCGCGGCTGCGAGCGGCGCCACGGCAGCAGATGCCGCACCGTGGCTATGGAGGCCGACATGGTTCCAAGAATAGGAAGGCGCGCGGTCTTGCACAATGCAATGGCTGCGCCGGCGCGTCGTCAGTCCGCTCTGAGCGCCTCCGTCGGAGGAACGCGCACCGCCAGGGCGCCGGCCGTGAGGGCCGCGCCGACCGACGCGAGCATCAGCACCGCGGCGGCACCGACCCCGACGAGCGGATCGCGCGCCGGCATGCGATACAGCAGCGGCGCCACGACCCCGCCGAGCGCCACGAACGCCGCGGCGCCGGCCAGCACGCCGGCACCGGCAACCGCGGCGCCGCGCCCCACCACAATGCCCAGCACGTGCGCCGTACCCGCGCCGAGCGCGCGCCGCACGCCGAGTTCGTGCCGGCGCTGCCTGACGGTGAACGCCATGACCGCGTACGCGCCAATGGTCGACAGCGCGATGGCCAGCGCGGCGGCGAGCGCGGAGAGCATCACCGCGACGCGCCAGGGCGCGAGTTGCGGCGCCAGCAGCCGGTTGTAGCTCTCCACGGCGGCGCGATGGTACCCGGGCACCAGAACCGCGATGGCCCGCCAGATCGCCTCTTCCGACATGTCCGGATTCGCGGCGCGGATCAACAGGTCACAGCTCTCGCCCAGGCCGCTCTGCGCCAGCGGCAGGAAGAACTGCGGCATCGGCGTGTCGGTGAGCCCGGTCGAACGGATGTGCGCCACCACGCCGACCACCCGGCGGCACCCGGCAGCCATGTCGATCGAGAAGCATCGCCCGAGCGCCTCCTCACCCGTCCACACCCGCGCGGCGAACACGCTGTCCACCAATGCCACCTGCTCCGCGCCCGGGCCGTCGTCCGGCGACAGGCCGCGGCCGCGGATGAGGCGCAGGCCGGCTACGGTGAGAAAGTCCGGCGATACGTCGTGACGCATGGCGAAAACGCTCGTGTCCGCTTCCGGCACGCGCAGCGTCGCGAATGAGAGGCTCTGCATGGGTGCGTTGGAGATCGCCGTCGCGCCCGACACGCCGGGCAGGCGGCGCAGCGCGGCGCGCACCTGCTCGAGCCGGTCGGCGCGGGCGGCCTGATCTCCGGTCAGCGGCACCGCCGCGTAGACCAGCTGCCGGACAGCGACGCCGTGGTCCTCGTTGCCCGCGCGCGCGAAGCTCCGCACGAACAGGCCGGCCGTCGCGAGCAGCAGCATCGCGATGGCCGTCTGGATGGCCACCAGCGCGGCGCGCACGCCACCCTGCCCACCCCGCCCTCGCTGCACGCCGGCCCGCAGCCAGCCGAGCACCTCCTCGCGCCCCGCCATCACGCCCGGCACCAGCCCCGCGACCAGCGCGGTGACCAAGGCGCAGCCGGCGGCGAACGCGCCGGACGCAAGACCGAGCGGCGGGCTGGTCCACGCGTAATTCGGCAGCAGCAGCGTTCGCAGGCCCCAGCCGGCCACCACCGTGACGCCCGCCGCCGCTATGCCGCTGGCGACGGCGAGCAGGCCGGACTCGATCAGCAACGCGCGCAGCAGCCGCGCGCGGCCGGCGCCCAGCGCGACGCGCACCGCGAACTCGCGCACTCGCGAGACCGCACGCACCAGCAGCAGGTTGGCCGTGTTGGCGATGGCGATGAGGAGCAACAGGGCCGACACCACCGCCACCGCGACCGACAGCCGCACCGACGCCGCGTCGAACGGGCTCAGCCGCCCGGGAATGATCGATCCGAGCGTGACGGTCTCGCTCGTGCCGCGGAACACGCTGCCGTTGGCGCGCCGCACCGCCGCGACCTGCGCGATCGCCGCCGCTCCGGCCCGGCCGGACTCCAATCGCGCGATGACCAACAGCCACAGCGTATGCCGCGCGGTTCGCCAGTCCGGCCCCGCGGCAGACCGGTCCTGATCGGCCAGCGTCCACACGTCCGCCGCGTCCGCTTCGGCGCCGGAGAAGCCGCTCGGCATGATGCCGACGATCGTGAACCGCACGCCGCCCAAGTCGAGCGTGCTTCCCAGCGCCGATGGCGCGCCGAGGAAGTAGCCGCGCCAGAGTCGGTAGGAGATCACGGCAACGGGGGCACCGGACACGTCGCTGCTGTCCAGCACGCGGCCGACGAACGGACGCGTGCCGAGCACATCGAAGTACCGTGCCGTCACCGATGAGCGGAGGATCGCGCGGCCGCTGCTGTCGCCGAGCGCCACCGGCCTGGGCATCGCGTACCCCGCCACCGCGCGGAATGCCGGCACTCCGCGGGAGTAGTCCGCGACATCCGCGTACGAACCGACCACCGTCGTGTAGTCCGGCCGGCCGGCTTTGTGGCTGGTGACCACGACCCGCACCAGCGTTTGCGGCTGCACCAGGCCCGGCGGCGCGCGGAGCAACAGCCGGTCCAGCAGGTCGAACATCGCGGCGGTGGCGCCGATGCCCACGGCGAGCATCGTCACCACGGCGAGCGAGAACGCGGGTGTGCGCACCAAGCCGCGCGCCGCGTGCCGCACGTCGAGCCACCAGTCGCCGAGCCAGTCGCGCCGCTGTCGTCGCACCACTTCCACCCTGGCCACGGCCGCCAAGTCGCGCCGCACCGCGCCCACGTCGCCCAGCAGCCGCTCCGCCTCGGCCCGCGCCGCCGCCGGCTCCCAGCCCGCGCGCACCAGCGCGTCGGTCTTTTCATCGAGATGGAAGCGCAGCTCGTCGTCCACCTCGCGCGCCACCCGCTTCGCGCTCTGCGGAAGCCGGAACAGGCGACGCACGCCCGCGGGCAGCATCACTCGGCCTGGAGCGCTTCGCGCGGATCGGCGCCGATCGCCGACGCCGCCGGACCGATGCACGCCAGGCCCGCCGCGACGAACAGCGCCGCGACCGCCGCGCCGAGCGCAACGGGATCACGGGCGGTCGTGTGAAACAGCAACGGCGCGATGAACCGCACCAGCCACAGCGCCAGGCCGAGGCCGATGAGCAGGCCGAGGGTGACGGGCCGCAGTGCCATGCGCAGCACCAGGCGGGCAAGCTCCTTCGCGGGCGCGCCGATCGCCACGCGGATCGCCATTTCGCGCCGCCGCTGCGCCACGCTGAACGCAACCACCGCGTAGAGGCCGCCCGTCGCGAGGATTACCGCGAGCCCGGCGAACAGCGCAAACAGCGTGGTGCCGCTGCGCCAGGGGTCGAGCTCGCTCGAGGTGATGTCCGAGAGCGCCATGACCGCCTCCGGGGCGGCATCCGGCAGTCGCGCGCGCACGACCCGCGCGATGCCCCCTTCCACGTCCTGGGCCGGCGCCGACGTCCGAACCACCAGGGCGCGGGTGCCGTCGTTCCAGCGGTCGCCTAACGGGACATAGTAGCTCAACGACGGCTCGTCGTCATCGACCCGGAGGCGATAGTGGCTCACCACGCCGACGACCTGCCGGCATGCCGAGGCATCCGCCGCGCCGCTCCAGGCGATGTAGAGGCACTTGCCGATGGCGTTCTGTCCCGGCCAGAAGCGCTGCGCGAACGCGTCGTTCACGATCGCGACCGGCGCCGCGGCACTCACGTCGGCCTGGGTGAACCCACGCCCGCGCCGCAGCGGCAGACCGGCCACGCCGAAGAAGGCGGAATCGACTTCGGAATAGAAGGGCCCATGCATGCCCACCGCGAACGACGCCACACCCTCGATGCGCAGCGGCGACCCGCCCATGCCATAGATGGGTGCGATCGTGGCCCGCGCGATCGCCGCCACGCCGGGGACGCGCCGCACGTCCGCGGCGATTTGCTGAACCACGTCGGTCGAGACGCCACGGGCATCCGGCCGGCCGGCGGCCCGCTCGAGGTCGACGCTCACCAGGTGATCGGCGGCCACGACGAAGTCGACATCGCGCGCATGCAGGAAGCTGCGCAGGTAGAGCGCTGACCCGACGAGCAACAGCAGCGTGAGCGCCGCCTGGAGCGCGACGAGGCCGGAGCGCAGGCGCGACGGCGCGCCCTCGCTCCGCGCCCCCGACTTGAGCGCCGCGATCGCCTCCGGTCGGCTGGCTTGCCAGCCCGGCACGAGTCCCGTGACGACACCGATGAGAAGCCCGATGACGGTTGCGACGGCGAGCACGCGTGCGTCCACGATCCCGCGCTGCCATTCCTGTCGCACGATGAGCTTCTGGAGAACCACGCCGCTCCACGTGGCGAACAGCATGGCCGCTCCGGCGCCACCGAGCGCCACGATCATGCTCTCGATCAGACCCAAGCGCACCAGCCGGCCGCGACTGACCCCGAGCGCGAGCCGCACCGCCGTCTCCCGCCGCCGGCGTACCGCGCGCAGCAGGAGGAGATTGGTCGCGTTCGCCACCGCGATGAGGCACAGCATCAACGCCAGGCCCCCAACGATCAGCGACAGCCGCACGGTGTCCGACAGCGCGCCCGGCCGCGCGCCGGGATTCACGGGCGCCAGCTGCGCGGAGATCGCGCTGTCTCCCGGCCCGCCGATATCGGAGGTGAGAATGAGCTCCCCGGCGGTCCGGTGGGACCGGTACACGCCCCAGGCCTCGGAACTCAGCTGCTCCGGCCGACTCGCGCCCGTAAGCCTGACGACCGCGTCGAAGCCCGCGAGCGATTGATTCCAGTTAAGCCCGTTGCCGATCAGGGCCGGCCCCGCGACCTGCATGGGCACCCAGGCGTCTACGCGATCCGGGCTGAGCCCGGAGAATCCGGGCGCCGCAACACCGACGATGGTGAGATGGAGGGAGTCGACGATCAGGGTGCGACCGAGTGCCGATCGATCACCCGCGAACGCACGCCGCCACAGCCCGTAGCTGATGACCGCGGCCGGCGCCGCGCCGGCCTGGTCGTCCACCGTAGCCAACCGACGGCCGCGCGCCGGCCGCGCGCCGAGGACCGCGAAGTAAGAGCCGGAAACCATGGCGATCGGAATCCGTTCACCAGCAGGGCCGCCCAACCCGGCCGTCCACGACGCCGCAGAAGCGACCGGCAGACCCCAGGCCTTCTGCAACCCCACGATTTGCTCGGCATCCAGCCAGGGAGTGGAGGCGCGGATCCCTTCAAGTCGATTGTACGAATTGATGTACAGCCGCCGCAGCTCGCCCGGCGCCTCGATGCCTGGCCCCACCCGCAGCAGCAGCCGATCCAGGAGCCCGTACATCGCCGCCGCGCCGCCGATGCCCAGCCCGAGCATCACGACCACCGTCGCCGTCACGCCCGGCGAGCGCATCATGCCGCGCAGCGCCGTCTTGAGGTCGGCGAGCGCGCCTTCCCACCATTCGGCGCGGGTGCGCCGCTCCGCGAGCGCCGTGCCGAGGCGCACCAGCGTCTCCCGCGCGCGCCGGACGTCGCCGAACTGCCGCTCCGCCTCGGCCCGCGCGGCCGCCGGCTCCCAGCCCGTGCGCACCAGCGCCTCGGTCTTTTCATCGAGATGGAAGCGCAGCTCGTCGTCCACCTCGCGCGCCACCCGCTTCGGGCTTGTGGGGAGGCGAAACAGCCGGCGCACGCCCGCGGGCAGCATCAGGCCGTGCTCACGATCCGATCGACCGCCCGCGCGTACCGCGCCCACGTGACCTCGCGCGCCCGCAGCTCACGCCGACCCTTCGCCGTCAGCGAGTAGTACTTCGCCTTGCGGTTGTGCTCGGAGAGACCCCACTCGGCCGCGAGAAACCCGCGCGCGGCCAACCGGTGCAGCGCGCCGTACAACGCGCCATCCTCCACCGCCAGCTCGTCCTTCGAGGTCTGATGGATCCACTCGGTGACGGCATAGCCGTGCCGCGGCCCCCACAGCAGAGCTTTCAACACCAGCATGTCCAGCGTCCCGCGCAGCAGGTCCAGGTCGGTCGCCATTCGTTCCCCTCAGGTTCTGAGTGGAAGATGCCGCGCCGCGCCGGCGTGTCAATCCCCCGGCGGACCTCGGCGGCGTCAGGTGGCGGCTGGCGCGGCCGGCGTCAGAATGAGCGATCGCCGGCAGGCGCGGCAGGAAATGGCCGACACGCCGCGCCACGGCCCCTTGAGGTCGAGATCCTGCGCGGCGCCGCAGTCGGGGCACGTGGTGTGGCCGCCCACGACCAGGATCTTGACCGTCAGGCGCCGAGCCAGCGTGACCAGGCCGGCGATGAAGCAGAACGGCACCAGCACGAAGTGCGCGATCGGGATGAACACGCACACCACCCCGGCGCCCCACCACGTACCCAGGCCCGCCAGGGCCCGGCGCATCCGCCGCGCGGGATTGAGCTCCTCCAGCTCGACGAGGGCTTCGGTCACGGTGCCCGAGTATCCGCGGACGTGATACAGCAGACTCTGACTCATTCGGACTCGACGATCGCCCGCAGCTCCGGCCGGATGCGCTTGAGCTCGGCTCGATGAATGCCGGCCAGCTCCTCCAGAACCCGCTCACCCTGCGCGGTCACCTCCACGAACACCTGGCGCCGGTCGCGGTGCGAAGCGGCGCGGCGCACCAGCCCGCGCTCCACCAGCCGATCGACCAGGCCGACGGCGCTGTGATGCCGGATGCACAACCGCTCCGCCAGCTCGCCGACCGTGACGCGGCTGCGCGAGGGAAACCCGCGCACCGCGAGCAACGCCTGGTATTGCTGCCCCGTGACGCCGAGCTCGGCGGCGGCGCGCTCGGAGAACTGGAAGAAGCGCCGCAGCGCGTAGCGGAACTGCGCCAGGCGGCGGAAATCGTCGTCGCTGAGCCGGCGCTTCCGCCCGCTTCCCTCCGGTGCCATGCGGACAGAGTAGCGCGGCGCCCCGCCCCGCGACAGGCCCCGGACGCGCCGGGATGACTATATCGTGACACGATATTACATTCGCCGCGTGCGCATTGCCCGTCAACGGCCGGCCCCGGCCCCGGCGCCGAGCGACCCCGACCGGCAGGTGTTGACCCTGTCGCTGCTCGCCGCGGCGATCGGCCTCGCCGCGGGCTATGCCGCCTACGGCCTGTACGCCCTGATCGCCCTGGTCAGCAACGCCGTTTTCTATCACCGCATCTCCACGACGCTCGCCAGCCCGCTGCACCATCAGCTCGGCGCCTGGGTGATCGCGATCCCGGCCGTCGGCGGCCTCATCGTGGGCGCGATGGCCAAGTGGGGCTCGAGTCGGATTCGCGGGCACGGGATTCCCGAGGCGATCGAGGCCGTGCTCGTGTCCGAGAGCCGCATCGAGCCGCGGGTCGCCGTGCTGAAGCCGCTGTCGGCCGCCATCGCGATCGGCACCGGCGGCCCGTTCGGCGCCGAGGGGCCGATCATTCAGACGGGCGGCGCGATGGGCTCGCTGGTCGGCCAGCTGCTGCACACCACGCCGGCCGAGCGCAAGGTGCTGCTCGCGTGCGGCGCGGCGGCCGGCATGGCCGCGACGTTCAGCACGCCCATCGCGGCGGTCATCCTGGCGATCGAGCTGCTGCTGTTCGAGTTCAGGGCGCGCAGCTTCATTCCACTCGTGGTTGCGAGCACCCTGGCGACGACGGTCCACGTCGCGCTGCTGGGACCCGGCCCGATGTTCACGGTGGGCGCGTCCGATTTCCGCATTCCCTGGGCGCTGCCGTGGTACGTGCTGCTCGGCCTGGTCTGCGGCCTCGCGGCGGTGGCGCTGACGCGCGGGCTGTACTGGCTCGAGGACCTGTTCGAGCGGCTGCCGGTGGACGAGCTGTGGTGGCCGGCGATCGGCGGGATCGGCGTCGGCCTCGCGGGCTGGCTGGCGCCGCGCGTGCTCGGCGTGGGCTACGACACCATCACCGACATCCTCAACGGGCGGCTGCTGGTGGGCGCGCTGCTGGCGATCGTGGCGCTCAAGAGCT
>Ga0335085_10001564_pt1 | contig 47330 bp, 42 predicted proteins | sample Lox_Sample_45_FD_206712 | JGI IMG/M metagenome (GOLD analysis project Ga0335085, IMG submission 206712) | Soil microbial communities from Loxahatchee National Wildlife Refuge, Florida, United States - Lox_Sample_4.5 | ecosystem: Environmental > Terrestrial > Soil > Wetlands | place: USA...
CCGGCTGATGCCCGGGCGGCCTTCCCTCATCTGCGGCCAGGCTTCGGAGACGTTCAGCCCTTGCGCGCACAGCAAGCCCAGGCCGGTGACGGCCACGCGGCAGTGCGATCTCGAGTGCGCGGGCAAGGCCAGAGGTCAGTCGGTCCCGCCGAGCGGGGCCGCGGCGGGTCCGGGAGCGGCCAGCGTGTTCTCAATGGCTTCCACTATCTGGCGGACGGTGCGCAGGGAGCGGACGACGTCGTCCGGCAAAGTCAGGTGAAAATGCTCCTCCAGTTCGAAGAGCAGGGTGATGGTATCCAAAGAATCCACCCGCAAGTCCGCGAGCGCGCTGTCCAGCGAGATGCTCTCGCGCGGTACGTGCTTCACCGCGGCCAGTGCCGAAAACACCTTGTCGGCCACCCTCTCGGACATGGCTTCCACCCCTCCCACCGAACTCCCGCCCGCCCGCGTCCGGCGCCAGGACGCCCCCGTTTCCCGGCTGGCGGCAAGGAAGGATAACCGGGTTCACCGCGAATGGGAAGATTGGACTCAGCGGCTCGGGCCACTTATGATAACGGCCACCAGCGAACTCTGGCGCATCGGCCGGGCAACCTACCCAGAAAGGATGCTCTCGGGAGCGGCGCAGATGCCCCGGACGGAGTAGAATTCAAGGTCGCTTGAGGAGTCGAGCCGCGTCCCGCCTGCCGGGCGCGGGCCATCGAGCCAGTGAAGACAGCCTCTCCATCTCCCAGACAACCGGAAGTGAATGGTAGCGGAGCCATCATCGCCGCCACCGCCACCGCGCTCCCCCCTCACGAACTGACGCGCGAAAGCGTGAAATATTATCTGGACAAGGTTTTCCCGTTGCAGGGCGTGCGCCTGGACGCCATGCAAGCCATCGTCGAGAATTCGCAGATTGACCGCAGGTTTTGCATTCATCCGGTGGAATACATTGTCGAGCCGCGCTCCCTCGAAGAGTTGAGCCGCGACTACATCGAGCACTCCGTGGAGTTGGGGCAGCGCGTGGCCCAAGACTGCCTGGCCCGCGCCGGCCGCGGCCCCCGGGACGTGGACCTGCTGATCACCGTCTCCTGCACCGGGTTCATGATTCCCTCTCTGGACGCGCACCTGATCAACCGCATGGGTTTTCGCTGCGACGTGCGGCGCCTGCCGGTCACGGAATTGGGTTGCGCCGCGGGCGCAGCCGCGCTCGCGCGGTCTTGGGAGTTCCTGCAGGGATTTCCGGAGGCTACCGCCCTGATCATTTCCGTGGAGCTGCCCAGCCTCACCTTTCAACGCCGCGACGTTTCCCAGGCCAACCTGATTTCCAGCATTCTCTTCGGCGACGGCGCAGCCGCCGCGCTGGTCACCGGGAACGGAGCGGCGGGACCCCGGCTGGTGGACGCGCGGAGCTACACCTTCCCCGATTCACTGGGGGCCATGGGCTTCGACCTGAAAAACTCCGGCTTCCACATTGTCTTGTCCAAGGATATTCCAGACCTGATCCGCAGCAAGGTGAAGGACCTGGTCACTTCGTTTCTGGCCAAGCACGGACTGCGGCGGGAAGATATGGCCGCGTTTGTGCTGCACCCCGGCGGGCAAAAGCTGCTGCACTATGTGCAGGAGGAATTGGGCCTCGAGAAGCGCTTGACCCAGCCCTCCTGGGACGTGCTGCGGGAATTCGGAAATCTTTCCAGCGCTTCCGTGCTCTTCGTGCTCCACGAATGGCTGACCAAGCGTTCCTTCTCCCCCGGCGACCATGCCCTGCTGGCTGCGTTCGGTCCCGGCTTCACCGCAGAATTGCTGTTGGCGCAATGGAGCTAAGCCGCTTTGCCTACCTGATTCTGCTTGGCGCGGTGGCCGTGCTGCGCCTGTTGGAACTGGGCATCTCCAGGCGCAATCAGCGGCGGCTCGTGGCCCAGGGTGCGCGCAGAGCCGCAGACCCGCGCTTCCCGGCAATGGTGGCGCTGCACACGGCAGTGCTGGCGGGCGCGGCCGCGGAGGTGGTGCTGCTTCGCCGGCCGCTCATCCCCCTGCTCGCCGCGCCCATGACCGCCTTGTTCCTCGCCGCCAATGGCCTGCGCTGGTGGGTCATCCGCACCCTGGGGACTCATTGGAATGTCCAGGTGATGGATTCCGCAAGCCTGGGGGTGATTTCCAGCGGCCCTTACCGCTGGGTGCGCCACCCGAACTATTCCGCGGTCTTCGTCGAGATGTTTTCGCTGCCGCTGATCCATACCGCCTGGATTACGGCTGCCCTGGGCAGCGGGCTGCACGCCTGGGTCTTGCGCGGGCGCATCGCCGCCGAAGAGCGCGTCCTGCTGGCGGAACCGGCCTATCGTGTGGCCATGGCCTCGAAACCCCGCTTCCTGCCTCATTTGTTCTGATCAAAGGACCGTCCGGCCACCCCCGCTGGCGAAGCACAGGTCTTCTCTCCCCCAATGGATATTGCCCGTGCCACGCGCAGGTGGCCGCGAACCGGGCAATCATCCGGTTGCGTCGCACGAACGGTTACTCTTTGGCGTCTGGGACTTGCGGCCTATGTCGGAAGGACCGGTCAGCCGGGAGCATGACGCCAAAGGACCGCTGTGCCTCCGCTGATCGGAGCCAGACAGGTGACTGGCGCGGATAGCCGCGGGGCATTACGGAGGACGCTTCCATGCTGATTCCCATCGGGCATGAGAACCTGCGCGGGCGGCGCTGGCCGTATATCTCCGCGGCGATCATTGCACTGAACGTCCTGGCCTTCCTGGGGACCCACTGGACGCTGGAGGCGGAATCCCGGCGTGTGGGAGAAATTCGCAGCCACATTCTGATTCTGGCCGGAGCGCATCCGGACTTGAGGATGAGCGAGGAGGCGCAGTCGTTCGTCCAGAACTTCGAGCAGAACAATCCGCAGCTCGCCGAAAAGCTGCGCTCCCCCAGCCGGGAGATCGAGGACGCCTGGGATGCCCGCATGCGCATGGTGGAAGATCCCGGTGAGCTGCAGCTCGATATGGACACGCTGTGCCAGCAGTATGCCGATGAACAGAACTCTTCCATGCTTCGGAACTATGCCTACGTCCCGGCGGCGCCCCGCCCCATCTCCTATCTCACCAGCCTGTTTCTCCACGCTGGGTGGCTGCACCTGATCTTCAATATGTGGTTTCTCTGGCTGGCCGGAACCATTCTGGAGGACACCTGGGGCCGGGTCATCTACCCGGCGTTCTATCTGCTCTGCGGCCTGCTGGCCACCGTGGCCCACGGCATGGTCAACGCAGGCAGCCTGACTCCCGCGCTCGGGGCCTCTGGCGCCATCGCCGGCTTGATGGGCGCCTTCCTGGTGCGCTTTCCGAAAACGAAGATCCGCATGATGTGGATGTTCCTGCTCGGCTTCCGCATTTGGCGCTACAAATTCAGCGCCCCCGCGTTTGCGCTATTGCCCCTGTGGCTCGCCCAGGAGTTCCTCTCCGGCGTCTTCACCGCAGCCTCCGGCGGAGTGGCCCACTGGGCCCACATCGGTGGATTTGTTGCCGGGGCGCTTCTGGCCCTGGCCCTGCGCTACACCGGTCTCGAACAGAAAGCGGATCAAGCCATCGAAGCCAAAGTCACCTGGACGGCGGAAGAAAACCTGTTGGCGGCCACCGACGCCCTGGATCAGAACGATCTGGACGGCGCCTTGGACGCGTTGAAAATGCACCTGGCACAAAAACCCGACGACGCCGAAGCCCAAAACCTGTTGCTGAATGTCTATTGGAAGAAACAGGATATGACCGCGTATCGCGACCAACTGGCCACGGTGTGCCGCGCCTACGTGAATGCCCGGCAAATGGACCAGGCCTGGGAACGCTACCAGGATTACGTGAAGGCGGGCGGCCAAAGACTGCACAAGGCGGTGTGGATGGAATTGTGCCGCTATCTGGAAAACCACCAGGACTGGGAGCGCGCGGCCAACGAATACCAACGAGTCGCTCGCACCTACCCCAATGACCGCGTCTCCGTGACCGCACTGGTGGCCGCCGCCGGAATCTGCGGTAAACACCTCGACCGGATGGACGAGGCGGTGCGGCTCTACCAGCAGGCCCAGGCCTCCTCCGCTCCCCACGCGGACCTCGATGCCACCATCCGCGCGGGACTCGCCGCGCTTCACGCGGCTGTGGCCGCGCATTAGGCTCCGCCAACCGGCCGGCTACTTTTCGCCCAGGAGACTCACGGCCTCGAAATCTATGCCCGGGCGGCCATCCCGCGGCTGGACGAGTTTCTGCATGCGGTCCCAACGGGTGCGGACCTCCGGCGGCGCATGGTCCGGAATCTCCGCGCTTTTCCAGGTGAACAATTCGATGTACCTCACCCCGCCTCCCGGGTCCGTGGCGCGGGCGAGTACGTAGGGAGATTCATCCACCAGGTCCAGCCGGCGAAGCGTGGCCCGCGTCTGGTGAATCACTTCGAGCAGCGCGGCCTCCTGGCCGGGCTGCGGGCGGAACGTGGCAATGACGGTTTCGGGCTCGTCGCTGGAGGCCGCCGCCGGCCGCCGAAGAGGCCACACCAGGGCCACGCAGGCGGCGCAAACTGCCCAGAGGACGGTCGGCCGAATGGGAATTCTCATGGGATCACCTCCGGCGGAAATCCTGCACCGCGCCTGGTTCGCGCGCTTCTCGAATCTTGCTATTTTTACGTTCCGGCTAGTGCACCACAGGGAACTCGATCGCGCTGGGGTGCGCGGCGTCGTGCACTACGGCGATGTGCGCGGTGCGCGCGTCCTTGGCGGTTTCCCGGGTCACGTCGCCGCCGGAATTGTAGTTTTTCTCAACATTCATGGAGTTGGGGCAGGAAATCACCAGGCGCAGGCGGCTGCCCTTGGCAATGCGGCGGGAAAACCAGGTGAAGTCGTCGAACACGTAGCCCACCGTCTCACCCACCGGCACCAGCTTGGCCGTGCGCAGCGACTCGCGATACCGCGCGCGCATCACTCCGGAGGTCAGCCCGATGCTGGTGCCATCCGGCTGAATCTCATAAACATCCGCTTCCAGGTCCGTATCCGGCACGTCCATGGCCAGCCAGACGGTCAGTTTCACGTAGCCGCTCACTTCCGTGTCTTCCGCGAACGGCTCGGTGTGATACACCGCGCCATTCCCGAATAAATTCAGTGCGCTGCGCTGGCTGAGCACCGGTTTCTCCTCCTCGGTGCGTTCCAGGGCCCCGTAGCGCGTGTCCAGCGGATCATAGACGTAATGGTCCGCGGCCGCGCCGGCCGGCTTCTCCGCGCTCAGCGTGCCGGAATGAAAGGCATCCGCGGCCGTTCCGCTCGAGCCGAGATACAGCACGCGCCGCTCGGAGGCAATCCCTTCGAGTGTGTCCGCGTATTTCCATGCTTCGGCGCCGGTCACGTAATAGGCCACGCGCTTTTTCAGGAACTCCGGCTTGGGCCCCGCCTTCATCGTCCAGTCGTACCACTGACGGTGCAGGTCATTCAGGTCCAGCACGCTGGCGGGCCCGAATTTCAGTCCGCCGACTTCTGCCTTGGGGGTGCGCGTGCCCGCGTGGTCCCACGGTCCGATGATCAGGTAATGATTCGCCACCGCTTCCGCAGCTCCGTAGCGCATGTGGCGCTGGTAATAAGTCATTGCGCCCGGCTGGTCGCCGTCGTAATCGCCGGTGATGGTCAGGATGGGAATGCGAAACTGGCGGTAGTTGGCTTCCGTCGGAACCATAGCGTCGTAGTACGCATCCGGCGTGGCATGGTCCAGCCATTTCTGGAAAATGGGAGAGGGATTGCCCACCAACTGGTCCAGCTCGCGGAACGGCAGATGGCGCGCGTAAAGCTCGTAGAATTTCTCCATCCAGAACGACGAGGCCCCGAAGAGCTGCGGATTCCCGGTGACGCCGCTGGTAAAGGAGAGCCACTGCATCAGGTACGGGCTGAGCAGGTTTGCGTTCATCGGGAAATCCACGCCGGGATGCGCGGCCGCGGCCGGCACGATGGTGGCCAGGTGCGGCGGATATTCCTTTGCCGTGCTCCACTGGTCGAATCCGGCGTAAGACCCTCCCCACATGGCCACCTTTCCATTGCACCAGGGTTGTGCGGCCAGCCACTCCACCACGTCGTGGCCGTCACGGCCTTCGTTGGCAAACGGCTCAAAAGCCCCGCCGGAATTGCCTCGACCGCGCACATCCGCCAGCGCGTAAACGTATCCATGTCGCGCAAAGTGCAGCGCGCGGTCCGTATAGGAATCGCCGATGTACGGCGTCAGCGTGAAGATTACCGGGAGCGGATCCTTTTGCTCCTCGGGTCTGAAAACGGTGGCGTTCAATTTCACCCCGTCGCGCAGCGGAATCTTTACGCCCCACAGCATCTGGACGCCCGGGGCGGCGTCTTTTGCCTCCATGGGTTGCTGGGCAAAAACGGACCACGGCGCCAGCGCCAACGACAGGGCTGCGGCGGCCAGCCGCCTCCGGCAGAAAGAAAAGAAGTCCATGGATTTTGCCCCTCCTCGAACGCAGTGCATCAGGATAAGTCCGGCTCAGCCTGGCGGACCAGCGCCGCCGGACTCAGTTCGGCACAGGAACGATACCCGGAGAGTGCGAGGGTGAGGTCGAAATCCGCCAGAAAATTCTGCACCACTTCGCGCACTCCTTCCTCTCCCGCGATGGCCAGCCCATAGACATAGAGGCGGCCAAGCAGCACGGCGCGCGCCCCCAGGGCCAGCGCCTTGAAGGCGTCGGCGCCCTGGCGGATGCCGCTGTCGAACAACACCGGAATTTTCCCGCGCACCGCGTCCACCACCTTGGGCAGCGCCTCGAGTGCGCCGATGGCTCCGTCCACCTGGCGCCCGCCGTGATTGGAAACGATGATGCCGTCTACGCCGCACTCTACGGCTTTCGCGGCATCTTCCGCGTGCACGATTCCCTTGAGCAGGATCGGCAGTCGGGTGTGCCGGCGAAGGAACGGCAGATCCTTCCAGTTCAGGGCGCTATGGCCGAAAATCGTGCCCCACAGTCGAATCGCGGCCACCGGGTCCTGCTCCGGCGGAGCCACCAAACGGCTGCGAAACACAGGATCACTGAAGAAACAAGCTACGCCCTCGCCCTGGAAGAACGGCAGATAAGCGCGGTCCAGGTCGCGCGGGCGCCAGCCCAGGATGGTGGTATCCAGCGTGACCACCACGGCGGAATAACCGGCGCGTTCGGCCCGGCCCACCATGCTCGCCGCGATTTCTTGGTCGCGGCTCCAGTAAAGCTGGTACCAGCGCGGGGCCGGACCCATCGCCTGCGCCACCTGCTCGATGGTGCGCGAAGCGGCCGTGCTGTAAACAAACGGCACGCCCAGCGAGGCCGCGGCCCGGGCAGAGGCCAGCTCCGCTTCCGCATGCACAATACTCTGCACCCCCACCGGACCGAGCAGGACAGGCGCGGGAAGCCGCAGTCCCAACAACTCGATTCCCAAATCGCGCTGCGATACGTCACGCAACATGCGCGGCACAATTCGCCACTGGCGAAATGCATGGCGATTGGCGCGCATGGTGTCTTCAGAACCCGCGCCTCCGGCCACGTAGTCCCACGCCGCCGGCGGCAGCGCCAGCCGCGCGCGCTCCTCGAGATGCAAGAGGGAGATGGGAACCGCGGAGCGATGGCCCGTCAGCCCCCGGAGGTAGATCTGCGTCTGGTGCTGCATGCCATCGAAGCTGGGCTCAGGAAGTTGACTCACGGCTCGGACCTCGCTGCGGGTGTGGCCTTCGGCGCGGCAGGAATTCTACCCCGGAAATGGAACGCGGCAACCACAGCACGGGAATCCAGGAGAAAACTCGACGGTCGCTACATTTTGCGGGTTTCGGGAGTGTAGTGCGCGGTCAGGTAGTTGAGAATGACCGTCTGGTCCGCTTCGGGAATCTCGCTTCCGTAGGTTTTCACCATTTTGGTGACTTCCGCTGCCCACTGCTCGCGGGAAAGCGGCGGCTGCATGAGGATGTACCGCGGGCTGTGGCAGGCATTACAGTAGGAAGTGACCAGGCTCTTCCCTTCCCCTTCCGGAAACTCCGGCCAGTAGAGCGGGTAGCTGCCGATGGAATACTTCGCGTCGTCGGTCTGCGCCCGGCGCGCGGCAGGCTGGGCGAGCGCGCCCAAATTGCGCTGCGTGTAGTCTCCGCGCTCCGATTGGGCCAGGAGCAGCGTGGCCGCAGAAAAGATGAGCGCGGCGGTGGCCCAAGATTGGCCTGAGAATCGCTTCATTGTGCGGCCCCCACGGTGATTTTCTGCCGCTCGATGCGGTTCCACAAATACCCGCCCGGATTCCACACCCCGTCCTCCGGCTGCACGTTGCCCTTCTCGTCGGTTGCGCGCACGGCAAGCGTGTGCATTCCGCGGCGCCCGGGCGTCCAGGCAAATTCCCAGGTGCGAAAACTGTACGCGCCCAGATCCTCTCCCAGCCGCGCCGCCGCCCACGAGCGGCCGTCATCGGAGGAGACTTCCACCTTGCTGACCCGGCCGTAGCCGCTGAAAGCGATGCCCTGCAGGGTGTTGGGTAGCCCGGCAGGCACCTTTTCATCCGGCTCCGGAGTGATGATGAAAGAGCGCACCGGCATGCGGCCAATGGGAACGGTCTTCACGCTTCCGGCTTTCACCGCCTCCGGACTGGTCGTCCCGCGCGGCGTATCGGGAATTCGGTAGGCGGCCTTCATCCAGAAATTTTCGTCCGGCTTCTCCAGCACCCGGATGCTGGCGAGGCTCTTCACCCAATAGGTGGCGAAATATCCGGGAACCACCACGCGCAGCGGAAACCCGTTGAGCAGCGGCAGCGGTTCGCCGTTCATTTCCCAGGCCAGCAGGCACTCATCCAAAACCGGGTTGGAAAGGTCCAGCGATTTCAGGAAGGAGTGCGAGCCCAGGCCCTCCGCCCCGGGCCCCTGATCCAGCCCCTGGAATTGCACCTGTACGGAACCGGGCTTCACTCCCGCGGCCTGCAAGACCTCGGCCAGGCGCACTCCGGTCCACTGCGCATTGCCCATCGCTCCATTGCCCCACTGGCCGCCCGGCACGCGTGGCTGGAAATAGCTGCGGCTGTTGCCGGAGCACTGGTTGACCGCGGCGAAAGAGGTGTGATGGAAACGCGAAAGCAGCTCCGGCAGCGAGAACTTCAGCGGCGTTCGCACATTTCCGGAAACTTCCAGGCGCCACTCCGCCAGGTCCACCGTCGAGGGAATCCCCTCGAGATGCCACCGCACGTAAAACGCGCCGTTGGGCGTGAAGGGCGAGAGGAAAAAATGGCGTGGCGTCTCCAGTTGCACCGGGCGATCGGTGAGCAGAATCAGCGGGTACTTCTGCGGGTAGGTGACTACGGAGCCGACCGCTGACCAGTAGGGATTTGCGCCCGGGCCGGTAAACGCCGGAACATGTTCCACCGCGCCCTTGGCAGTTTGCGACGCGGCCCGCGCCAGGCGGAGCGGACCAGCCAGGCGCGCCAGCGCAAACGCGCCGGCGCCGCTGGAGAGGGCTTTCAGTAAGCGCCGGCGAGGAATGGTCGGCATTCTGCTCTCCCCGTGTGTTGAAAGGCTGCGGTCCGCCGCCCACCCCTCGGCGCCTCGGCTGAACTCTCTGCCCGCCGGGTCCGGCGCCGCTGCCGCGGGCTGCTATTTAGCGATATTTTCCGCGATATCGCCGACCACCGGAAGCTTGAAGCGCTCGTGCTGGAATGCCTTGACCATGCACAGAATCCACACGACCAGGCCAATCAGATTCACAGCGGCCAGGATCATCCCAAACAGCGACCAGGCGCCAAAGAAGCCGCCCGCAAACAAGCTTCCACCGATCACAAATCCCAAAACAATGTGGATCACATGCAGACCGCCGAAGGTCACCAGGGACTGGGCGGCGTGGAAGCGCACGAACGGCCGTTTGTCGATGAGCATAAAGACCAGGCCGGTAATCCACCCCAGCACGTAACAGAGCAGGCCGGCCACGTTTTCTTCCATTCCCGTTCCTCCCGCGGCGGGCGCCGCTCCGGGACTGGCTCCAGATTGGGGCGCGCCGCAAGCAGGACAGAACGCGGTTCCCGCCGCGACTTGTGCGCCACACTTTCCGCAAAACGCCATGGGCAACCACCTCCCGGATCAACGTACCACCACCAACTGATGGCGGGAGCCTACCAGAAGGACGCAAAGCGGACAATAGCCGCGGAGCTGCACGAGCCCCACGCCATCACACGCCCGGCACGCAATCTGCCCAGGCACGTCCCTGCGCGGGCTACTGCGGAGGACGGCCGGTCGTCGGTTTGTCTTTCGGCTGCTTCTCTTTTTCCTGGGGCTTTTCCTGTGATTTTGCCCCCGGCTGGGCAGAGGATTTTTGCTGCTGTTGCTGGCGCTGCTGCTGCCATTGATCGAACTTTCGCTGCTCTTCCTGCGACTCCTGCTGGGTCTGTTGCCGAACCGGCGGAGCTATCTGCACGTTGGGATGAGGCTCCGGGGTGCGCGCCGGAGGTGGATTGGTCTGCGCTTCGGGCGTGCCCACGCGCTCGATCGGCGCGGGACGCGCAACCGGTGCGGCATTCGCCGGTGCCGGCGCCGCAGCCTGCCCCGCGGCTCCGCCGCGAGCAACCGGAGCGGGTTCGCCGCGTGCCGCAGGCGGAGAGAGCGGCTCCGCAGCGGCCCCGGGCCCACGGGAGACTGGGGCAGCCTCGCTGCGCGGCGCTGGCTGGCCCGGGTTCACATGGAGCGCAGGCTCACGCTGTGAGAAGGAGGGCGGCGGAGGCGGCGGCATGCGGTTGCTCACCACCCTGCGCCCGCGCGCGGCCGCAGGTGGTTGTGCTGCCGCTGGCACCGGTCGGCCGGCTGCCAGGCTGCCACGCTCCGGGGCCAGCGAGGCCATGTGGGAGACCGGAGCGCGAGCCACTTCTTCCCGGTTGAATTCCACCGTGTTTCTCGCTACCGGTCGCGCGTTCACAAACGTCTCGCGGGATACCGCTGTCACCGCACCCGGCACCTGCTGATTGACGTACGTCAGCCGGGTGGCCCCGGCCGGGCTTTGCGTCGTGTAATGCCGGTAAACGTTGTTCACGCGCTCCACGTCCACGTGCGTGTTGGTCACGTTGACGTTCCTCACATAGACGGGACTCACGCGATACGCCGGCACAAACACTTCTCCGGGACCCAGCGGAAACCATCCCACTCCCGGAGAGCCACCCACGAACACGACCAGCGCCGGAGCGTAAACCGGACGAACCACCACCGGCCCGGGAATCCAGACCCATCCCGTGCCTGCGAAGGCCCAGCGGCCATAGTGGAACGGAGCGAATCCCCACGGCTGTTCATCCACCCAGGTCCAACCCCAGGGTTCAATCCAAACCCAGCGGCCAAAACGATAGGGCGCCCAGCCCGCGGGCACACCCACCGGCTCCCAAACCATTCCGTAAGACGCCACGTACCGCCAGCGCCCGCTGTCGTCCAGATCCTCATAGCCGGTCAATTCGCGGGAAACGTAATTGGAGGTATCCGCCTGGTCTTCCCGGCGGTCCCGTTCGCTGGACCAGCCTCCAAAACCATCTGCGGGAGGGACCGGCGAGATTTCGTATCCCAGCTCCTCCGTTCCGGTGAAGCGGGCCTGCTGTCCGGCAATCACGGAATAGGTGCGGCCGCCACCGGTCGCTTGCCCCTGCCCTTTCCACACCGAGGCTGCGGTGCTTCCGCCATCGTCCGAGACGTCCAGGCGGTACTCGCCGGGCCGCAGCAGAGAAAAGGCAAGATTAGGCGTGTCCGTTTCGAACAGGTCATCGTCGTCCAGATGGCGGAGACTAACGATGATCGAGCCCTGGCTCAAACTGAGCTGCAGGGTGTGGTCGCTCAGGTCCAAAATGGTCAGGCTGGTGCGTTCCGCCAGGCGGATGGCCGTAGAGCCGACGTGCAACTCCGCGCGTCCGCCGGAGTCCACCCACAGGCTGTCTCCCGAAGTGAGCGGACGGTTGGCAACCGCCTCCACCCACTCCTGCTCGCCCGCTGGCTGGAAGGAAACCGAGCCGCGGAGAAAGCTAAGGCGGGCGACGCGCGAAGGCGGATCGTCGTCTGCAGCGGCGGGCCGGGCTGCTGCCCCGAACATGCAGGCCACCAGGATCGCCACGAGCCACGGTCGAATGCGAATCGGATTCATCTCCACTCTCCTGTCGATGGGGCGCCGCCGGCTGGGCGTGCCGGCAACTGCTTATTTGGATGCGTGCGCGGTGAAATGCGCCGTCTCCCTGCCGCCATGTTACCAGCAAAAGAAACCGGCCGGGCGTGCCGCAAGGCGCCCGGCCGGAAAGAGGAGTTCCCAGAGTGCGCAAAAGAACTAGGGCTTGCGCGTCGCTTCGTTGTGCTTCTTGTTGTAGATGCTCTTGGAAGCTTTGTTCTGTTCCTTATTGATCTGCTGCTTTTCGCCCGGCGTCAGCTTCCCGCCATTCGCGGCACGATCGGCGGCCACCTGGTGGTTGATGTTGCGCTCCTGGTGCTCCGCGCGGGCCGCTTCACCGGCGGTCATCTGGCCGCTCTTCACTCCCTGGGCGATGCGGTCCTGCTGGTTTTCGCGCCGCTGGCCCACTTCGTTGTTCCCGTAATGCGCGGTATTGGCGTTGTGCTTGTCCTGGTAAATCTGCCGGGAAGTCGCGTTCTGTTGGCGATTCAGCTTGGCGCGGTCCGCCGCAGTCAGGTGCCCGTCATCCTGCGAACGCATCTGCTGCGCTTCCTTGGTGATGCCCGCCTCGCGGTTCTCCAGGTGCTGCGTTTCCCCGGCGGTCAATTGCCCGCTCTGAATGCCATTGCCGATGCGCTGTTGCTGATCGTTGCGCCGCTGGTTGAACGTTCCCGGCGGCGGGGCTGGCTTGGTGTTGGAAGATGTGGTGCTTGTGCCGGACGCGGCGCTGGAACCGCTGCCGGTGGCTCCGCTGGAAGTCGTGCTGCTGGACTGCGCCGTGGCCGTCAACGCAAGCAGGCAACTTGCGCCCGCCACGGCAAGAATCCCAAGGCCCTTGGTTCGAATCATGGCTGCTCCTCTCTTTGCTCCAGACCCACCCAATGGAACCGTGCCCTGCCGCCCGGCGGATGCCGGCGCGGTTCCCCGGCTCAGTTCGCCCCAGAGTCTCTCTGATTTCCCTCTTGCTGTCTCCCCATCAGGTTATCGTACAGTTCACAAACCCGGCGGTTCAGAAAAAGTTGTGGGGTGGGTGCCGCACCCAGCACCTCTGGAGTCCGGGAAGTCAATCCATTCCAGCCACTTAGAAGACTGCGGAGCGCCGTTGGAGGACGGGTTGCCGCCTGCTCCGCAGCTTCGGCCATGCCCCGCAAAACGGCACCGGGGAACTCCCGCTCGGAAGTTCCCCGGTACCCCGGCCTTTGGTTCGATTCCGAAAAGACGGGTCAGTCCGCCGGGGCCCGCGTCCCGGACACTTCCTTCCAGATGATCGTGCCGTGAGTCTCCGGGAGGAAGATGCTCCCCACAATAAAGGTCATGCCGGCGATGATCATCGGGTAATACACGCCGGCGATGATATTCCCGGTAGCCGCGCACACCGAGAGTCCAATCAGCGGCAACAACCCTCCAAATATGCCGTTTCCGATGTGATACGGCAGCGAGAGGGACGTATACCTGATTTTGGCCGGGAATGCTTCCACCAGGTAAGCGGCAATCGGTCCGTACACCATGCACACATAGATCATCTGGAGGAACACCAGCCCGATCAACATGGGCATGTTCGGATTGGACGCCTCTTTGGCCGGAATCAGTTGGCCGGTCGCCGGGTCCGTGGTCATGGGCGTGAGCGCGATGGCCCCGGTCACCTTGTTGCGCGTGGACTGCACCGTCACCACATGGTTTCCGGCTGCGGCCTCCATCGCTTTGTAGATGGGGATGTAGGTGACCACGGCAAGCAGGCAGCCGATCATCATGAGCTTCTTGCGGCCGATTTTGTCCGAGAGCGATGCGAACACGGTGAAGAACGGCATGCCGAGCAGCACCGCGACGGCAATGATGATGCTCGCCGTCTTGTTGTTGACCTTCAGGATGGCTTGCATGAAGAACAGGGCATAGAACTGCCCGGTGTACCACACCACGCCCTGGCCCGCGGTGGCCCCGAACAACGAAACCAACACCCGTTTCAGGTTATCCCAGTGCGTAAAGGCGTCCTTCAGCGGCGTGGCCGAGGTCATCTTCGTGCTCTTCAGGTGCGCGAAGATCGGAGACTCCTTCATCCGCAGCCGGATATACAGGGAGATGGCCACCAGGAAGATGGAGATCAGGAAGGGAACGCGCCAGCCCCAGGCCGCGAAGTCTTCCTTGCTCAGAATCTCCTGCGTCCCCAGGATGACCAGCAGGGAAACAAACAGACCCAGCGTGGCCGTGATCTGGATGAAGCTGGTGTAGAAACCGCGTTTGTCGTCGGGTACGTGTTCTGCCACGTACACGGTCGCGCCGCCATATTCACCGCCCAGCGCCAGGCCCTGTAACACGCGAATCAGGATCAGAATAATCGGCGCGGCCCAGCCCGCCGTTGCGTAGGTGGGCATGAAGCCGATCAGGGCGGTGGCCCCGCCCATCACCGTCAGCGTCACCAGGAACGCGTATTTGCGCCCGATCAAGTCGCCAATGCGCCCAAAAAATAGCGCCCCGAACGGCCGCACCACAAATCCCACCGCGAAAGTTGCCAGGTAGGCGATATATGCAAACGTCTGGTTGCCGGGCGGATAGAACTTGCTCGAGAGCACGGCGGCCAGACTGCCGAAGATATAAAAGTCGTACCACTCAATCATGGTGCCGACTGTGGATGCGGCGATCACTCCAGGAATGCTGTATCCCTGTCCTGGGGTGGGCATCGCGGAAGACTGAGCAGCCATGTTCCCTCCTGATTGTCGTTTCGAACCCTGTTAGATCGAAAGCAGAGCAGCACGTCGGGAGTTGAAAGAGCGCAAGATTATGCGCCCCGTCAGTACTGGTACCCCTTCCCGACCCAGCCACTGCCCGGAAATTGGCTGCTTCTTACACGGGCCGGCGAACAAAGTCAAGCCCGCAGATGGAAGCTGGGCGGGATAACTGGCCACGGCGGGGAGGAATTACAGGCCCAGATAGGCCGCGCGGATCCGCTCGTTGGCCAGCAAGTCGCGCGAAGCCCCGCTCAGCACCACGGCGCCGTTTTCAATCACAAATCCGGAGTCGGAGATGCTCAGGCCGTCCACCACGTTTTGCTCCACGAGCAGCACGGTGATTCCCCCGCGGGCCACCTGGCGGATTTTCTCGAAGACTTCCTCCGCGATTTTCGGTGCGAGTCCCAGTGACGGTTCGTCCAGCAGGAGCAGCGTCGGCTGGGCCATCAGTCCACGGGCGATGGCCACCATCTGCTGCTCTCCGCCGGAAAGCGTCCCGGCGAGCTGCCGGCGGCGCTCCGCCAATTGCCCAAACAGCTCGAACTGCTCCTCCATCAGCACCTTCAGGCGGGACCGGGAGCGCGGCACATAAGCGCCCAGCGCCAGATTTTCCTCCACGCTCATGTGCGGAAACAGTTGCCGGCCCTCGGGAACATGGCTGATCCCCCGCTCCACCATCTCGTAAGGCTTCACGCGGGAGATGTCGCGGCCCTGGAAATGAATGGTGCCGCGCTGCGGGCGCAGCAGGCCGGAAATCACGCGCAGCGTGGTGCTCTTCCCTGCTCCGTTGGCGCCGATCAGCGTGGTCACCGATCCCGCGGCAATGCTCAACGAGACGCCGAAGAGCGCCTGGAAGTCGCCATATCCGGCCTCGACCGATTCCAGCGCCAACAGAGGTTCGCTCACCGGCCCAGTTCCTTGTACTTCGAGCCGAGGTAGGCTTCGATTACTCGCGTCTCGCGCACCACCTGGGCGGGCTGACCCTCGGCGATCACCGCGCCATGGTCCAACACCACCACGCGGTGGGCGATGCTCATCACCACCTGCATCACGTGCTCTACCCCGCCCACCGCGGCAATGCCCCACTTGGGCAGTTGTTTCAGAATCTCCGCAAGTCCCAGAGCCTCGCCGGTGGAAAGCCCGGACATCACTTCGTCCAGCAGAATCAGCCGGGGACGCGTGGCCAGCGCGCGCGCAATCTCCAGGCGCTTCAGCACCGCCAGCGGCAGCCCGTGCGCCGCCAGGTGCGCGGAGGAATCCAGTTGGAGATAGCGCAGCACGCGGTGCGCCTCCTCCGCCGCCTTCCCCGGGCTTCGCGTGCGCAGAAACGCGCCCAGCATAACGTTTTCGAGCACGGAAAGATTGCGCAATGGTTTGACGATCTGGAACGTGCGGCCGATCCCCAGCCGCGCCGCTTCGTAGGGAGCGATGCGGGTGATGTCCCGGCCTTCAAAGCGGATGCGCCCGGAATCCAGATGGAAAACGGCACTGATGAGATTGAACAGCGTGGTCTTCCCTGCTCCGTTCGGGCCCACGATGAAAGCAATCTCGTTTTCATGAACACAAAACGAGACGCCGCCGGTGGCCACCAGGCCGCCAAAGCGCTTCACCACCTGTTCGAGTTCCAGCAGTGCCACTCAGGCATCCCTTCGCGAGGACATCTACTTCACTCACTCCCAACTCAACGTGCGCACCGTCTGCTTCCCCCTGCCCGGTCCCGTGAGGGTTCGGTGGTCAGCCTCAGGCGGCTGAACTCCTGCCGCTTATTCGGACGCCGCGCGCCACCCGCCCTTCGCGCCCCGGCGGCGCAGCAGCGCGGCCGCGCCTCCCACAATCCCTTCCGGCAGAAACAGCACCACGACCACCAGAAGAATCCCGTAAATCAGCAGATGTGCTTCCTGAAACTCATTCTTAAAAAGCTCCGCGGCCGTTTCCAGCACCGCCGATCCGACCAGGGGGCCCAGCACGGTGCCCGCCCCACCCAGCATGGCCACGATGGCGATTTCATTGGAGAGATCAATGGAAAGCACCTGATCCGGAACGATGAATAAGAACAAGCTGGCATAGAGCGCGCCGCCCAGCGCCGTGAATACGGAACTGACCAGCAGCGCGTTCAGTTTGGTGCGCGCGGCATGGATGCCCACGGAAAGCGCCGTGTCCTGATCCTCCCGGATGGCCATCAGTTGATACCCGAAGCGCGAGCGGGAGATGGCCACCGTGGCCCATGCGGCTGCCGCGGTCAGCAGTACCGCGCAAAAATAGAACGAGCGATGCACGTGGCTGGCAAACAGCGCCGGCACCGGCACACCCACGTCCCCTCCGGTCACCCGTGGCAGATTTTTGGCCGCGGCGTGCAGCACCTCCGCGAAGGCGATGGTGGCCAGCGCAAAATACGGCCCGCGCAGGCGGAACGAGACGCCGCCAATCAGAAGCGCGAAGAGCAGGGCGACGGCGATCAGCAGCACCAGCGCCAGCCACACCGGCAGTCCTGCCCGCGTGAACAGCGCCAGGCCATACGCGCCGGCGCCGAAGTATGCGGCGTGGCCCAGGGATAGCTGTCCGGCGTAACCGCCCACCAGGTTCCAGGCCAGGCCCAGCGCGGCAAAGAGGTAAATGCGGAACAGCACCTGCAATATGTAGTCGCTCTGCACCACCAGCGGGACGAGCAGGGAAACCACGAGCGCGGCCGCGCCCAGCAGCAGGTGCGCGCGCTTCATGCGCGCTGGCTCCCGAAGATTCCGCCCGGCCGCAGGGAAAGCACCAGCAGGAACAGGACGAAGTCCAGGGCCAGGGCCCACTCGTTTCCCCAATACAGGCTGGTCAGGCTCTCCACCACTCCCAGCACCAGTCCCGCCAGCGCCGCGCCCACAATGGATTCCATCCCGCCGAGCACCACCATCACAAACGCCTTCAAAGTGAACTGGTCCCCCACTCCGGGATAGAGGTAAAAGACCGGCAGCAGCAGGCTCCCGGCCACCGCCGCCACGGCCACTCCCAGACCAAAGCAGAAGGCCTGCACGCGGTGCAGGTGAATTCCCATCAGCGGCGCCGCATTGCGATTCTGAGCGATGGCGCGCGCGGCCCGGCCCATCATCGTGTGCATCACAAAAAAGTACAGCCCGCCCCCCGCCGCAAGCGCGATGGCAAACGAAACCAGCCAGGGCGCGTTCACCGTGATGTGGCTGCCGAAATGCAAGTTTTTTTCGAGCAGCGGGAGGTTGATCTGGTGGTAGTCGGCGCCGAACACCAGCTGGACGCCGTCGGTCAACGCCAGGCCGATGCCCAGTGTCAGCAGGATTTGCATGAAGTCCGACCGGCCATGGATCGGGCGCAGCAAGCCCTGATAGCAACTGTAGCCCAGCACGAACATCCCCAGCCCGACCAGCGGGAAGCCGTAGTAGGGATTGACGCCGGCGTGCAGAAAGAGCTCATAAGCAGCGTACATGCCCAGCATCAAGAACGCGCCGTGCGCGAAATTGACGATGCGCATCACGCCGAAGATCAGCGCCATGGCCATGCCCACCAGCGCGTAGAGCGCGCCGGTCAAGATGCCGTTGACCACGGCCTGCAAAGCCGCAAACAGGTCCACGTGTTTCCTCGCAAGCGCACGCCGAGCCGGCGGCGGTTGAGGGGCATTGTGCCCCGCCGCGGAGATTTTGGGAACACGCCAGAGGAAACAGATTTCCGCTTACGGCCGCTGGCTCCAGGGCGGAGTGGGGAGGATGGGCCGGGCTTCAGCGGCGGAGGCGGGCCAAACGACTTTGTACTGCCCGCCCTGAACCTGGGTGATGAGCACCGGGTGGGCGTTCTGGCCCCGGGCGTCAAACCGGATCGGGCCGAACGGCGTCTCCGCCAGGTCCAGGAAACGGATAGCGTCGCGGATGGCCGTGGCATCGCTCCGCCCCGCTTTCTGGATGGCCGCGGCTGCCACCAGCAGCGCCGCGTAAGCTTCCATGGCGTGATAGGCGGGATGCGCCCCGGTGAGCTTGAAGAATGCTGCGTCGAACTCCTGCGAGCCCTTCCACTTCGCCGTGGGCAGCCACTGCGATACGCTGAATGTATATTCGGCGAATTTGCCCGCGCCCTTGTCCTGCGTGGGGAATTCCGCGGCCGAGAATCCCGTGCCGGCCGCGGTGTAGTAGCGGGGATTCAATCCCACTTCCGACGCCTGGCGCATCAGCGTGGAGGCGTCCAGCAGGTAGGACGCGAAGTAGATCACCTCCGGATTCTTCGCCTTCACGCGCTGCAGCAGCGCCTTGTAATCCGGCGAGCTCGCCTGGTACGCCTCCTCGTCCACCAGTTTCAGCCCGGCCTTTTCCGCCGTCTCGCGCATAGACTTGTCGTTGGACTGCCCGAAATTCGTATTCTCATAAACGATGGCCAGGGTTTGCGGGTCGCCGTTGTTTTTCAGGAAGTCCACGGTGGCGCGGGCGTAGGCGCCGGAGCCTTCGCACACGCGAAAGACCCAGGGCGAGCCGGTTTCCAGGACGTTATCCGCGGTCGCCGTGGGGATCAGCAGCGGCACTTGCTTCTGTGTCACCGCGGGAACAATCGCCCGGGTGTTCTCGCTCGAATAGGAACCGAGAATCAGCGGCACACGGTCCTGGTCCACCAGTTTGGAAACTCCCTGCACCGCCTGGTCGGCCCGACTCTGATCGTCGTAATAGACCAGTTCGATGGCTTTGCCCAGCACGCCTCCCTTGGCGTTCAGTTCATTGACCGCGATGGTGTAACCGTTTTTGTGCGCCTGGCCGAAAGCCGCGGTGGATCCGGTGAGCGAGGTGATCACCCCGATGCGAAAGGTGTTGGCCTGCTCGCCTCCGCCCTTGCACCCGGCCAGCACGGCGGCAAGCAAGCAGATGGAAAAAATCAACCTGCAACGGAACGTTCTCATGCCCGGCCTCCGCATACGGCGCAATTGCTAGCACTTCACCGCCGGAGGAGCAATGAAAAAGTAGTCCGCGCTAAAGTGCGCCGCGCTCAACCCGCGTGCGCGGCGGCAATCGCCGGTTGCGGCGTTGTTTCGCGCGCCGCTTGGATTTGCGCCAGCCCTTCCACCAGGTCCGCCACCAGGTCTTTCGCATTTTCGCAGCCGGGCGAAAGCCGCAGCAGCGTATCGGAAAGGCCCAGCTCCGCGCGCGCTTCCGCCGGAATCGAGGCGTGGGTCATGGTGGCGGGATGACAGAGGAGCGCTTTGACCCCGCCAAGGCTTTCCCCCAGCGTGAAGTACCGCCGCGAAGAGGCGAACGCTTTCACCTCCTCCACCGTGCCGTCCAGTTCAAACGACACGATGCCCCCGAACCCGGTCATCTGCTTCCGGGCGATTTCGTGGCCGGGATGAGAGGCCAGTCCGGGGAAATAGACGCGGCGCACCAGCGCATGGCCTTCCAGCGTGGCGGCGATGGCCGCGGCATTTTCCGCGTGGCGAATCATGCGCAGCTCCATGGTCTTCAGTCCCCGCAGCGTCAGCCAGCAGTCGAAGGGCCCGGGGACCGCGCCCGTGGCGTTTTGCAGGAATTTTACCGGCTCGAACACCGCGGCGTCGCGCGCCAGCACCGCGCCCTGGATCAGGTCGGAGTGTCCGGCCAGATATTTGGTCACGCTGTGGACCACCAGGTCCGCGCCCAGCGCGAAGGGCTGCTGGAAATAGGGCGTCGCAAAGGTATTGTCCACCACCACCAGCGCGCCGCTCTGGTGCGCCCGGCGAGCGATCGCGGCGATGTCATACACCAGCAGCCGCGGGTTGGTGGGCGATTCCAGCCACACGATGCGTGTGCGCGCAGTGAGCGCCGCTTCCAGCGCGCCGAAATCTGCCAGGTCCAACTGGCGTATCCCCACGCCCAGCGGCTGAAACACGCGGTTCAGGATCCGGTAGGTGCCGCCGTATACGTCCTGCGGCAGAATGATTTCGTCGCCCGGGCGAAGATAGGCCTGAAGAACAGCGTTTTCCGCGGCCAGCCCGGAGGCAAAGAGCGCCGCGTGGCTCACGCCTTCCAGTTCCGCCAGCACGCGCTCCAGCCGCTCGCGCGTCGGATTGTTGGTCCGCGAGTAGTTGAACCCCTTGTCGCAGCCCGGCGCCTCCTGCTCGTAGGTGGAGGTCTGAAAGATCGGAGCAATTAGCGATCCGGTCTCCGGCTCAGAGGGTTGCGCGGCGTGAATCGTTTTGGTGGCGAAGTCCATTTCCGTTCTCCTTTTTTTCTAAATAGTCCCAAAAGCTGCTTCCTCACCCGCCGGAGCGGGTTCGGCGTGACAACACGAATTGGAAATTACAAAGTCGTTCGGCACGCAAGCGGCCCTGGAAACGAGAGCGGACTCCCCGGCCGGGCCGTGCGAGACAATCGTCGCGGGGGCACGCTCGTCCAGGCTGCGGATGATCAGCGGCAGGCCGGCGTGCGCCGCGGCCTCGATGGCCGCCCGCTGCACCAGATCGCATCCCGCATCCGCCAGCCCGAGCGCGGACGAATAAGAAACGGCCGGGAGTTGCCGCGCCGCGGAATCGCGGCGCGGATCCGCGGAGAAATATCCCGGCACGTCTTTCACCAGTTCGCAACGCGCCGCGCCCAGGCTGCGCGCCAGCAACACCGCGGTCAGGTCTGAGCCGCCACGGCCAAGCGAGACAATCGTCTCCGCCGCGTCCGTGGCCAGGAAGCCCGGCACCACCACCACGCGATGCGCCTCCAGCGCGGCGCGCAGGCGCTGGCCGTGAAACAGCACGGCCTCCGGTCCCGCCGCGCGAGGGCCGCAGCCCAGCCGCAGCCCGGTTTCGTGGGTGTTCAGTCCCACGGCCGCCACTCCCAGCGCTTCCAGATGGAGGGTCAACAGGGCCACCGAACGGATCTCGCCGGTGGACCACAGCAGATCGAGCGCGCGATTTGACGGGCGCGGCGCGGCACGGCGTGCCGCCCGTTCCAGCGTGTCCGTCGAGCCGTTCTGCGCGGAGACCACGGCCACAAAGCGCTCGCCGCCCAGTGGATGCGCGCCCGCACCGGCTCGCAGGCGCCGCAGCAGAAATCGCGCCGCTCGGCCATACGCCTTCGGTGTGGAAAGCACGGAGCCCCCCAGCTTCACCACCACCACATCATCCGCCGCGTCTGCCTTCCCGGACATGTCCTTGCTCCCTCGTTCGCGTAAATTTGCGCCACGCCACGCCGGAAAAAGCGGTGCCCGCGCCGGCCGACACGCCGGACCTTGGGCACGCCGCTTTTCTCCGCTCGCCGCAAGCCGCAGCGGAAAAAACGCGCGCCGGGCACGCGAAATTGCACGCGTGCGCCGAGTCCAACTTCAGTTAGGGAGCTAAAGTCTTTCGCCGACCGGCTGGCGGCCGGCTAAGGTTTTTATCTCTCCCGTACTGGGCAGGAGGTAGCACCTTGGCTCGCGGGCCAGGTTGCTGTGGCTTCGTAGGGCCTGTTCCCTCAGCCACTCTGGATAAACGCCGCCGTAAAGGCGGCACATCCTGTGTAGCAAACGGCGGAATCGGTGTCAAGAGCATTTCATTGCGGTTTTTGGAGGTCCGCGGCAGCGGTGTGACTCCATCGAGCGGCCACGACGATGAATGGAATTGCCGCCACCTCCAGTGCAACGCAAGCCGCCACCGTCGCCACCAGCGAGTGGTCATAAAGGAATCCGATCAGCGCGCTGCCCAGGAACCAGGCCACCCCATACGCGGCGGAAAACAAACCGAAGGCGGACGCGCGCCGCTCCGCCGGCACCATCGGAGCCACCGCCGCCGGCACGATGGATTCGTGTACTCCCATTCCCAGGCCCCATACCGCCATCCCGGCCAGCGCCATCCCGAATCCCCCGAAGAATACAAGCGGAGCAAAAAACGCGGAGAGCAGGGTCAGCGGAATCAACACGCGAAGCCCGTGGCGGTCAAACAACCTGCCGAACCACAACGAGCCCAGGCCTCCCACCCCCATGGCGATCGCGTAGGAGACCGGGACCCAGCTTCCGGTAACGCTCGACGTTTTTGCGAAGTGAAACGCGACCAGCGCGAAGTCCGCATAGCCCGCTCCCACCAGCGCCGCGCCGGCTAGATAAATCCAGAAGGCGCGCGGCAGGCCCGCGGCACTCGAGTGCGGCGAACCGCCGGGTGGGTGCGCCTCCATTTCCTGCGGCCGCGGATAGAGCAGCCGCGCGGCCGCCAGCAGCGCCAGCGTGGCCAGCGCGGGCACAAGAAGTATCGCAAACGCCAGGCGGTAGCTCGCATCCCCGCCCTGGGACCCGCCGGCCGGCGCCAGCGTCCCGTAGCCCGCAATGGCCCCGGGGCGGGCCAGCAGAAAAGCAATCACCAGCGGACCGCACAGAGCGCCGAATTGGTCCAGCGCCTCGTGCAGTCCGAACGCCCAGCCGTAGCCTCCCATCTGCCGCCCGGCGTGCGACAGCATCACGTCGCGCGGAGGGTTGCGAGTGGCCCGGCCTGCGCGCTCCGCAACCAGCAAAGCGGAAGCGACCGGCCAGCCTGGAGCCAGGGCCAGTGCGGGCACGGCGGCCATCTGCACCACGTAGCCGAAAATGGTGATCGGCCAAAACTGCCGGGTGCGGTCGGCCAGCCGTCCGGAGACGATGCGCAGCCCGTAACCGGCAAGTTCGCCCAGGCCGGCCACCGCACCCACCGCGGCTCCGCTGGCCCCCAGCAAGGCCAGATAGGGACCCAGGATGCTGCGCGCGCCCTCGTAGGTGAAGTCCGCGAAAAAACTCATTACCCCGACTAGCAGCACGAAGCGCAGCGCCGCCGATCGCGGATCTCGAATTGGATTCGGGTCCGGCATGCCCGTTAAGCGAGGAGCCGGCGGGATTATGCACCAAAAGTAGCGCGGGATTTCAGTGCGCCCTGGGCGGTTTTGCGAAGGTCCTGCGCGCCGTCGGCCTGGGAGCCCGTTTGTGCGCGGCAGCCGCCCATTGGCTCCTCACGAGCGACGCCCACTTCTCACCGCAGTTCTATCGGGCGCACCGGAATGTGTCGCCAATCGCGTGCAGTTGCTTCCACATGGGGCCATCGCGCGGTTCTAGCGACGCGCTGAAGTAAAAGGCTGTGCTGTTGGACGCCGCGCAATTCAGGATCAAGACTTCGGAATTCAAAGTGACGACTTTGCCGTGGGTGTCCCAGATGTTCTCGGTTCCGCGCATCGCCCGCGCCTCCCCGCCTCCAGCCGTCCGCGCCGCCGCGGGATCTTCCTCATAACTCCCCGATACCTTGGAAAGATCGGGCGTGAATCCAAAGTTTCCGCCTCGCTCCACGGCCAGCCCGCGAAACCAGGTCGCCATGGTCTTCTCCACCTGTTCCGCGCTCATCATGTGCGTGCCCGCCAGCGACATGAAGAACACGTAGGAGTGATATTCGGGTGAGTCCGTCCGGCCGAAGTTTGGTGAAAAGTACAGGTCTACGTAGCCGTGATAGGAAAGCGTCGGCGCCCAGGGCAAGGGAAATTTGTAACGCGGATCGTTATCCCAAACTCCCGGAACCACGTACACGAATGGATCGGACGCGGTGTTCACATGCGGCGGATAAGGCACCCGCACCAGGGTGATTTCCGATTGGCTGCCGTCGAACCTCGCAATCGTCAATCGGACGGTGCCGCCCACCGGTCCGTCAATTTCCTTCTCCATGATCTCGGATAATTCGCGTCCCGGCACCGGCACTCCGTTGACGGCGAAGATGAAGTCGCCGCAGTGGATCCCGGCTTTCGCCGCCGGCGAATCGTCAGTCACTTGCAGGACGGCCAGAGGGCCCCGGTGGTTGGGTTGCCTCTCGGAAAAAATCTGGCGCACGACGATTCCCAGTGTGCCCGGCTCCTCCGCCCACACCCGCCAGGGCCTCGGCCAAGCCAGCAGCATCACCAGGATGGCCGGCACGCCCAGATGGCGGCGAAGGCTTCCATAACACAGCATGCGGATCTTCATCTTCCTCCTCCCCCGGCAACCACGCCCCGGCCCCCGATCCACCAGCGCCCATTGAAAATCATCCGCCGTGGAACTTCTTGCAAGAAATTAGCGCTCCCCGGGCGCGCGCTCCAAATGCATGGGTCCGCCGGGCAACCGGATTCCTGCCCGCCGCGTATAAGCAAAGAGGCAACTCCCGGTGATTCGCCCGCACGCAATCAAATCCATCGAGCCATCTCGAGGCTCGCCAGTCGCGCGGCCTTCCCATCTCTACCCCGGCGAGTCACGCTGCGTTCTCGGCGCGCTGGAAACGCCGGCGGTGAAAATCGAGGAAATGGCCTACGCCGCCGGGCTCTGCGTCGCGCGGCATTTTCACGACACCGCCAATTTCATCTACGTCATCGCCGGTACGCATTGGTCCGGCTTCAGCCGCGGAGGAGATACCTGCCCTCCGCAGACCGTGCGCTATCTTCCCGCCGGAGAGCCGCACGAAAATTACTTCCCGGTGGGCTGCCGGTGCCTGGGCATCGAGCTACGCCAGCCGATCCTGGCGCTCGCCGCGGAGCATGGCCGCACCGTTTGCTCCCCCGGCGAACTCCCTCGCCCTTTCGCCGATGCCCTGGGCGCGCGGCTTCATCGCGAGTTCCGCCGGAAGGATGACGTCTCTCCGGTCGACATCGAGGCGGTGATCCTGCACCTCTTGCTCTCCAGGGCCCACCAGGCCCAACCGCCGCGCGGCTCCATTCCCTCGTGGCTGCTGCGCATCCGGGAAATGCTGCGCGAGCAGGAGCCCGCCCGTCTCACTCTGGCCGAACTCTCGCGTCTTGCCGGGCGTCACCCCGTCCAGGTCAGCCGCCAGTTCCATCATTTTTTTGGCTGCACCATCAGCGAGTACGTGCGTCGCGTTCGCATCGCCCGTGCCCAGTCGCTCCTGTGCTGCAGCCGCCTGCAGGTTTCGGAAATCGCTCTGGCCTGCGGATTCTCCGATCAGAGCCACTTCACCTCCGCATTCCGCAGGCTCACGGGAGTGCCGCCCCATCGCTACCGCTTGCGGCATTCCGCGAAACCCTCTGCCGGAGAAGCTTCTTTGCGCTCCTCATCTCTTTCGGATTTCTGACCGCCGTTCTGTCTGCAGGAAAGAGCAGGCGCAGTGTCCGGTAGCCGGACGTCCAAATCCCAAAAACGAGCGCACCCCAACGAAATCCCCCCAAGCAGAGCTCCTACGTTATCTCATTTCAATCACATAGCCGTCCCTCCCCCCGGTCGTCCGCATGCTGGCTCCCACCCAAATTCGTGTGCGGAGGTGGGATTGATGCAGACCTTCTGGCAGGACATTCGCTACGCCATTCGCATGCTGGCGAAGAATCCGTGGTTCACGTTGATCGCCGTCCTGACCATCGCCCTGGGCATCGGGGCGAACACCGCGATCTTCACCGTGGTGGACGCGGTGATGATCCGCTCCCTCCCCGTGGCCGACCCGCAGCGATTGGTCACCCTCACCGATCCCGACTCGCACGGCCATACCTTCGGCAGCGATACGGGAGAGCTCTCCCTGCTCTCCTGGGCCGAATATTCCTACCTGCGCGACCGCAACGATGTGTTCAGTTCCATCTTCGCCGCCGATAGCTCGTTCACGGATGCGGAGGTGACCGTCGGCGGCTCGGCGCCGGGGGTTTCCGCGTCCACGGAAACCGCGCTTGCGCAGCTCGTCAGCGGCGCCTTTTTCTCCACCTTCGGCGTCCAGCCGGCGGCCGGACGCCTGTTTTCTCCGGAGATGGACCGCGCGCATGGCGGCGCGCCCTACGCCGTCATCAGCTATGAGTACTGGAAGCAGCGCTTCGGTCTGAATCCCTCCGCACTGGGCAGCACCTTGCGGATTCACGGCACCGCATTCGAGATTATCGGCGTCACCCCCCCCGGGTTTTTCGGAGACACGGTGGGCGACGCGCCGCAGGTGTGGCTCCCCATCATGATGCAGGGCGCCGTCTATCCCGGCCGCGATTATCTCGACGCCACCCCCGCCGTAGTCAACATCCACATGTGGCTCCACGTGATGGCGCGGCTGAAGCCGGGCGTGACCCTCGACCAGGCGCGCACGCATATCAACGTTCAGTTCAAGCAGTACGTCGAGTCCGCTCTCAGCCGCTCCGCCAGCGAGAGAGACCGGAAGCATGCCCTCGATCAGCACATCAACCTGCGGCCGGGCGGCCGCGGCTCCTCCACCTTGCACGGATCCTTCGGCGACCCGCTGAAGGTGCTCATGGCGCTCGTCGGGCTCGTCCTTCTCATCGCCTGCGCCAATATCGCCAATCTCCTGCTGGCGCGCGGCGCTGTGCGGCAGAAAGAATTTGCCGTCCGCATGGCCATCGGCGCGGGCCGCACCCGCCTGATCCGGCAACTGCTCACAGAAAGCCTGCTCATTGCTCTGCTTGGCGCCGTGGCCGGAGTGATGCTGGCGCAGTGGGCCGATGCCCTGCTCCTGCACCTGGCCTCACGCGGCAGCTTCGTGGGCTCGCCCGTCATCCAGCTCGACCTCCAGCCCGACCTGCGCGTTCTGGCCTTTACCCTCGCCCTGGCCACGCTCACCGCCATCCTCTTCGGCCTCTTCCCGGCGCTGCGCGCCGCCCAGCTGAACCTCGCGCCCGTGCTGAAGTCCGCCAGTTCCGGCCCCGGAGGCGCGGAGGCGCATCGCCGCCTGCCCGCCGGCAAAATCCTGGTGATCGCGCAGGTGGCCGTCTCCATGGTGCTGCTGGTGGCCGCCGGGCTGTTCCTCCGCAGCCTGGGGAAACTGAGCGAGGTGAATCTGGGATACGACCGCGAAAACCTGCTGCTCTTCCGCGTGGATGCAGCGCCCGGCGGTTACAAAGGAGACGCTGTCCTCCGCGTCCACCAGGAAATCCTCGACAAAATCGTGGCCATTCCCGGCGTCCGCGTGGCCACGCTTTCCTCAAACGGCTTGTTTCAGCACTCGGAGTCCGTGGATCCCGTCACCATCGAGGGCTACAAGCCCAAGGCAGGCGAGGAAGTCGAACCGCGAATGGATCATATCGGTCCGGGATATTTCTCCTCGCTCGGCATTCCGGTATTGGCCGGCCGCGAAATCGGCCGGCAGGATACAGCCGCAGCACCGCGCGTCGCCGTGGTCAATCAGGCGTTTGCCCAGACCTATTTCCACGATTCCAGCCCCGTCGGCAAGATTGTGCGCGACACCTATCCGGGCAATCCGGGCGAGGCGGAAATCGTGGGGGTGGTGGCCGACGTCAAGTCCAACAGCCTGCGGGAGCGGGTGCGCCCGCGCGTCTACCTGCCTTTTTTCCATCCCATGTGGGAACACACCTCCGCGGGCTACATGGTGCGCACCTTTGCGGACCCGGCGAGCGTGACCCGCGCCATCCGCAAAACCGTCGAGGATACGAATCCGGCATTTTCCCGCGTCACGGTCACCACCATGCAATCGCTCGTGGACCAGTCGCTGAACACCGATGCGTTTATCGCGCGGCTTTCCAGCGCTTTCGGAGCCCTTGCCCTGCTGCTGGCCTGCATCGGGCTCTACGGTTTGATGGCTTATAACGTGGCCCGGCGCACCCGCGACATCGGCATTCGCATGGCCCTGGGCGCGCAGCCGCGCGGCATCCTGCGCGGGGTGCTGCGCGAGACTCTGCTGCTGGTGGGACTGGGAATCGCCGTGGGCGTCCCGGTGGCGCTGGGCGGGGCGCGCTTGATCCAGAGCCTGCTCTTCGGCGTGGGACTCGCGGACCCGCTGGCAATGCTCTGCGCCATCGTGGTGCTGGCCGGAGTGGCCGCGCTGGCAGGCTATCTCCCCGCACGCCGTGCCGCCCGTGTCGACCCGCTGATTGCCCTGCGGTATGAGTAGGAGTCAGCTGCGGGCTTCAACCCGGCTGCTCCCCACGGCCAGAAATTCACTGACCGTGGCTACCCAAACAAAGCGATTCACATTACTTCGCGAGATCGTCTTTGAAGATTGCACCGTTGTGCATCACGAACCGAACGTTGCGCAGCTCGTTGATATTGGCAAGCGGGTCGCCGGGCACCGCGATCACGTCCGCATACGCACCCGGGGCGAGCACCCCGATTTCCCCCTTCATCTCCAGCATCTCCGCGGCCTTTGACGTTGCGGACTGGATGGCAGCCATGGGCGCCATCCCGAATCGCACCATGTAGTCGAAATCGATGGCTTCGGGAGTGGTGGTCCACGGCATGCCACCGATATCCGTGCCGTACACGATTTTGACGCCGGCGGCCAGGGCCTTCTTGAAGCTGGGCTCGTGAACCTCGGTGCGTTTGCGATCGCGGCGGCCGGCGGGCGTGTCCGCCGGGGCCCAATTTTCGTAATAAGGCGCGATGGTGGGGCAATACCAGGTTCCCTGCCGGAGCATCTGGGCGATATTGGCGTCGGTCAATTCCAGGCCGTGCTCGATGGAATCGCAGCCGCCATCCAGCGCCCGCTGCATCCCGATACCGTTGTAGGCGTGGCAGGCCACCTTCTTTCCCCAGCCGTGCGTTTCGTCCACGATGGCCTTTAACTCTTCCACCGTGAGCGTGGGTTGCGAGACCAGATTGCCGGAGCGGTCCACCCAGGAGCGGTGGGTCATGTACACCTTGATCCAATCCGCCCCGTGGTCGAGTTGTTCCCGCGCGGCCTTGCGCGCCTCCACCGGCCCGTCAATCAACTGCGCGCCTTTGGGCATATCGAGTTCCGGCGCATAGCCCTCCAGGTTGTATCCGCCGGTGGTGGAGATGGCGCGCGTCACCACGAACAGCCGCGGTCCGGGTATGGTGCCCTCGTTGATCGCCGCCTTGATTCCCACGTCGCCATAACCGGCGCCTTCGGTTTCCAGGTCGCGCAGCGTGGTGAATCCCTGCTCGAGGGCGCGGCGCGCAGCCACGGTGGCGCGGGCGGCGCGCTGGGCCAAGGCGGGAAACAGGATATTGGCGTCGTAGCCGCCTTTGGACGGGTCTTCGCCCCACAGAAAAATGTGCGTGTGGGAATCAATCAGGCCAGGCAACACCGTGGAAGAGGAAAGATCAATTACTTTCGCGCCCGCGGGAATGGCCGCGCCGGCGTCGGCCACTTTCTCGATGCGCTCGCCGCGGATGAACAGGAGCTTGTTGTGCAGCGGCGCGCCGCTCGTGCCGTCAATCAGCGTGCCGGCACGGATGACGGTGAGCGCACGGGCAGCGTCAGGAGACTGCGCGGCGGCCGGCGCCACAGTGAAGAGAACGAACACGAAGCACGCGCTAAGACGGGTTCGAGCCATAGAGCACCTCCGGATCAGTTCGCGGTGACGAAAGGAACTTCTACTCGACTCGCGGCTCATTTGCAACGCCCAGACTCGGGCGCGCGGCCACCTGGAAATGATGAATCAAACGTAGAGGCACAGAGCGCGCAAAGAGGAGGGAAGAGGTAGCCACGGTCAGTGCTTTCCTGACCGTGGGTACGTTCCGTTTTTTCCATCGGTCGGTGACCGAGCGGAAACCTCCCGGCACACAGGAAAGTACTTCGTTGCCGGTTGAATGCCTTCAGCCCAGACCGCAAATGCCGCGAAATCCCGAACGTGCCCACGGTCAGGAACGCACTGGCCGTGGCTACCCTTGATGCCGCTGGAGCCCAGGCTCAGGCGTCGAAGAGCAGCGAGGAACAAGTCAGCCCGGCCTCGGCCTTCTGCAATTCAGAGATGTCCAGGGAAGCGACGCGGAAGCCAGCCTGCTCCATGCGCTCGCGCGTGCGCGGAAACGACGCGGGGAAAATCACCGTCTCCCCGATGGCCAGGGCGTTGGCCGCGTGCGGCTCCTCCGGCGTCACGCGGATCCATCGCGACCCGCAAAACGGCGCGGGATCGAACCAGTCGCGCTTGGCCAGCAGCGTGTTGGCACCCAGGCTGGTCACCGCGGACTTCAGGTGCAGACATCCGTGGACTGCGACTGGGATCACCTCGTAGCCGTGCGGCGTAACAATGGCCGCAAGCTGGCGAATGCCTTCCGCGTTTGAGCGGCGCGTTGCGCCCACAAAGAGTTTGCGGCCCACTCGCAGCACGTCGCCGCCTTCCAATGTGCCGGGGAGCTCGATCCGGGCCAGCGTGCGGAAGGGCTCGAGCGCCCGGGCCAGCGATTGCGCTTCCGCGCGGCGCGATTCCGCGCCCGGCATCAGGATCACCGCAAGCTCATCCAGCACAATCGCCGGATCCTCCACAAATACCGAATCGGGCAGGTCCGGCTCCGCGGGCAGCGCGATCACATTCGCGCCGAGCGATTCCAGCAATCGCTGGTATGCGCGGTGCTGCTCGCGCGCGAGTGCCAAATCAATGGCTTGGCGCGGGACGTAGCTCAACTCGCAGCGCGCAAGCGACGGACTAACCTCGCGGGTAATGGCCAGGAGCATGGTTCGCAGCGAGTGTACCGGAATCGCTCACCACAGTCGTGGCCGGGGCGCGCCACCGGGTACGGCGCGCCCCTGCGATTGCTTGCGGCATGCCCCGCGAACGCGTGTTTCCCAGCGGCTTACTGTCCCTGGCCGCCGGTGTGAGTCATCGCGCCGCCCTGAGGCATTGTCGACGCGGCTTCCACGGCGCGAAGACTGGGCGGAGCCGGTTGCCACAGGATGCGTGCGTCGGTGGCGTCATTGGGATACACCCTCGCTGATTGCACCCCCTTGGGCTCGAGGAGGATGTCCACGCGGCGATTGTAGGCCAGCCAGGTATCCCGGACCTTGTGGGTCATCCAATGCTCCGGTTTTTCCGTGTCTTTCTTTTGCAGCATGGCCACCTGCTTCATGGTCAGTTGCTGAGACTTGCCCTGCGCCTGAATCTCAATTTGCTCGGCATCAATGCCGCGGGACACAAGGTAGTTTTTCGCCAGCTCCGCCCGGCGCTCGCTGAGCTTCAGATTGTAGTTGTGGGAGCCGCGGACGTCGGCGTGGCCTACCAACAGCAGGCGCGCCTGACCGTCGTACTCCTCATGGGTCTTGAAGCGATCCGCGGCCTGCGCCAGCATCTTCTCCTCGCTAGCCACCAGGCCCAGCTTGGGATGCTTTGGCGTGGGATAGGCCGTGGGATAGAAAACGCTGGCCAGCTTCACCGCTGGCGCCGGATCAATCGAGCCGACCACATGCAGCATCGCGGTTTGAGTGGCCGTCCCGCCGCAGGCATTCGTCCCGGTAATCTGGTACGCGACTTCCTCGTCCACCGGGCCGCTGCTGAATTGTTCCGGATCGGGTTGAACCGTGCGGATGCCGCTGGAGGGGACATCACCCAGGCGGCTGATGGTCACCTGATCCGTGTTTGACGTGGACCACTGCAAGGTTGCGGAGTCGTCGGAGACAACCTTGTCGCCGATTTTGTGGAAGTGCACGATCGGCTCATTCAGGCTGATCGTGGCCGTAGGCTGCGTGTTCACGTCCACAGTCACCGTTTTTGTCACCACTCCGCCCGGGCCCTTGGCGGTGATTTGATAGCTGGCAGTTCGCATCGGGCTCACGGAACGCTCACCGTCATGCGGCACGCTCCCCAGGCTGCTGATGGTCGTGGCCACCGCGTCGGTGGACTTCCAATTGAGTGCCGTGCTTTGGCCGCAGGTGATATCCGCCGGCTGCGCCGCTAACTGCGCCGTCACCGGCGCCACGGGCACCGTCGCGCTGGCAATCCCGGCATGGAAGCGGGGCAAATCGCCGAGTTGTGATCCCGTCGGCCAGTTCTTCACTTTCTGCTCGCCGTGCTTGTTCAGATTTACGACTACCTTCTGATCCGCCTGCACGGTCACCGGGCCGCTCCAAATGGTCTGCCCTTCCCGGGTCACCATCACCTGGTACGTTCCCGGATGGACCAGCAGCCGCTGGTGCCAAATCCAATCCCAATTGAATTCGTCCACGTGGCCCACGAAATAATCCGGGGTACTGCCGTTCAGCAGCACCGCGGCGCGCCCGGGACCTTTGAATTCAATGTAGCCAAACGGGCCGGAGACCGGAGCGCCGGTCGCTTCCAGATCCACATTCAGATTGGAGGTGTCGCCGGCGTTGATGTGTACTTCTTGAATCTTCGGTGTGTATCCGTAGTTATAGACGCCAATTTGGTGATCGCCCGCGAGCAGAGCGATGGTGTGTCCGCCGTCGCGGATGGCCTGGCCGTCCACGAACACGTAGGCCTGCTTCGGCTTTACGTGGATTTTTAACCACCCGTCGCCTGCAGGGCCCTGCGCACGGACAGGCACCGGGGTGAGGAATGCCGCGAACAACGCAAGTAGCAATGAGAGGGTAAGCGGTAAGAATCCCGATTTCGGGGTGTGCTGACTCTGGTGGCAGAAGAAATACCGGCTGCAACTGCAGTCAAACATCACGGTCCTCCTTATCCATGACTTCGGGCACCACCCGAGCCAGGTAAGGATTCCCCTTTATTTCAGATGCAGGCTTTCCCGGAAGGGAGGGCCGGGAAGTGCGGCAAATAATTGGACTTCCGGTTGCCACTGGACGGCAACGAGCACCAAGCGGAGCCGCGCCTTTGCTCCCCATGCATGACCCCGCGCTCAGTCTTCCCGTCGGGTGTCCACGGGAATCCGCGAAACGCGTGTGACAGATGTCACTGTGCCGAGCCCGCGCGGTCGCATAGGCTACCGGCTTTAGGAGAGCGCATGGCCACGCCGGCCTTCGGGGAAAATTTCCCGCCAATAGCTGTGCCTCCACTCGCCCGCAATGCACCGGGAACGGAGCGCCGTGCGCCCGGAAAAAAGTCCTGGATTCGGCGAACGGTACGCGACTCGTCCCAGGCCTGGCGGCGCGCCTTTCAATACGCATTCCTGCTGCTAAACGTCTGGCTCGGCGGCGAGTTTTTCATCTGGGTGCGTCAGTATGAATCCGGAGCAGCGCGCATTGGTGTGGCCCGCCCGGCGGGCGTGGAAGGCTGGCTGCCCATCGCCGGCATGATGAACCTGCGTTACTGGCTGCTCACCGGCCGCGTGCCAGACGTCCATCCCGCGGCCATGTTTCTCTTGCTCACCTTTCTCGCCATGGCCTTCCTGCTGCGAAAGGCGTTTTGCAGTTGGCTGTGCCCGATCGGGACGATTTCCGAATGGCTGTGGCGCGCGGGACAAACAATCTTCCGCCGGAGTTTTTGGGCGCCGCGCTGGCTGGATCTCCCCCTCCGCGGCTTGAAGTACCTGCTCCTGGGATTTTTCGTGTGGGCGGTCGCCAGCATGTCGGCGGAAGGCCTGGAGAGATTCCTGCATTCTCCCTACGGCCTGATCGCGGACGTGAAGATGCTGAATTTTTTCCGGTTCATGGGCGGGACCGCCGCCGGGGTAATTGCCGGGCTGGCGGTGGCTTCTCTGTTTCTGCCGAATTTCTGGTGCCGGTACCTTTGCCCCTATGGAGCCTTGCTGGGGCTCACCTCGCTGGCCAGCCCGCTGCGCGTGCGCAGGAATCCTCCTGGGTGTATTGATTGCGCCAAATGCGCCCGCGCCTGCCCCGCGCTCTTGCCGGTGGACCGTTTGCTTTCTGTGATATCCGCGGAGTGTACCGGATGCCTGCTCTGCGTGGCTGCCTGCCCGGCGGAAAACGCGCTGGAGTTGGAATGGCCGAAGAAACCGACCGCCGGACGTGCAGCCGCCAGGATGCCGGCGTGGGCCATGGCGGCGTGCATCGCGGCACTTTTCATTGGAATCACCGGCTTCGCCAAGGCCACAGGACACTGGAAATCCCCCATTCCCGATTCTGTTTACCGGCAGCTTGTTCCGCATGCCAATGAAGCGGCGCATCCCATGCCCGGACAATAGAAGCCGATCGCTCGCTTTCTGCCCGCACCAGCCACGCGCAAAACGCCACGCCCTGTGTAAATCTTCCCCGGCTGAAATCCACCACAGCCACAACCCCTGCGAATCCAATGGGCTGGAGATGCCCTTCGTGGAACGCGGCTTGCGAATTCCCGGGGGATGGGACTAAGGTAAGGGCGCGCCGCGCAGGAAACCCGATTGGCGCGCAGAGACAGACTGGAGGCAATTCGATGAGGAATTATCTCAGCCCGGCACTTGTGGTCGCCCTATTTCTGGCCGTGCCCGCATTTGCGCAGCACCAGGAACCGAAGCAGGAAGCTCCCAAGCACCAGGAGCACGCCAATCCTCCGCGCGCCAATGGCGGAAAGATTCCGCCGGCGCCGGAGCATCGCACCGATCCCGCGGCGGCCAGAGAAACTCACAAATTCGAAGATGGCAGGACCAGCGACCGTCCGCACGTCAGCAACAACCATTGGTATGGGCATGAAGCGCCCAATGATGCGCGGTTTCATATTGACCATCCCTTTGCGCATGGCCATTTCGCCCATTTCGGGCCCTCCTACCGCTACCGTGTGCTGCGCGTGGACCTGAACCTCCACCGCTTCTGGTTCCCCGGAGGTTTCTACTTTGAAGTTGCGCCGTGGGACTGGGCGCAATGCGAAAGTTGGTGCTGGACCTGCGGCGGCGATGACTTCGTCGTCTACGACGACCCGGACCACATCGGCTGGTACCTGGTCTACAACGTCCATACCGGCATCTACGTGCACGCCCAGTACATGGGCCAGTAGGGCTCGCCCGGCTGGTTAAATCCTCGCAACCGGAGGCCACCCTGAATTCGCGGGGTGGCCTTCTTTTACTCAACGGCGTCCCGGGCCGATGGCGAACTCGCGGCTCTCAACATACAGCATGAACTTCCGCGGCGGCTTCGTCTCCGGAGTTCCAGTGTGGATTTAACCTTCCCCACCTCGGAGCCCTGCCCGGCCAGCCGACTTACCAGGAGCTTTCGGACGACCCGCCACAACATCGTTAAATCTCAGGCCGCAGGAGGGTGCCCCTTCCCGGAGCGGCAAGATGTGCGCCGGCGCCGCACACCTCAAACTGCTGTCGCCGGCTCGCCGGGTGGCCCAGTTTCTGCGACCCTATGGACTTTCTGGGTGCCACGCACCGAGAGAGGATAACACAGCATTAGTTTACCACTGCGTTAAGTCGTGAGGGTACTCCATCCGTTCCGGAGTCCGCGGAGGGAAGGGTGGGGGATTTGTATGGGGCCTGCCGGGTAGTTCCAGGTCAAGATGCACAACGTTCCGCCCGCCCGAAGTTGTCACCTATGTAGCCGGTACTTTGTGTTTCCCATCTCTCCGGGCTGGACCGATAGAAAGTGGCGCGCCCGGAGGGATTCGAACCCCCGACCCCTAGCTCCGGAGGCTAGTGCTCTAATCCAGCTGAGCTACGGGCGCGCAAACAGGCAAATCCAGTCTAGGCGGGGCAGGCGGGAGCGTCAAGCGCAGGAGCAGCTTGCGCACGCGCGCCGCGCGCGGCTGCGGAGAGCAGTCTCGCGGGGTGCTATACTCGGGAACTCAAATGGAACAGAACGCCGGCCTTGGCGATTTCTCCGCGTGGCTTTCCGCTCACTGGGAATCCTGGCGCATCGCCAATGTAGTTCACCTGCTGTGGATCCTGGGAATTTCCTTCGCCCTCACCCGGCTGTTGCGCGTCCTCGAGCGCCGGGTGGTGGCTGCGGCCGGGCAGGAGGGCCGCGCCTCCACCCTGCGGCAGAAGCAGGTGCAGACGCTGGCCGGATTGCTGCGCAGCACGGGAACCATCCTGATCGCCGGGTTCGCGGTGATGACCGCGCTTCCGGAACTGGGCGTGAGCGTGGCGCCGCTGACCGTCGCGGCGGGACTGGCCAGCGTGGCGCTGGGTTTTGGCGCACAAAATGTCGTGCGCGACTGGATCAACGGGGCACTGATCGCGTTCGAAGACCAGTTCGTGGTGGGCGAAACGGTGAAAATCGGAGACGTCACCGGGCGGGTCGAAGAGCTGACCCTGCGACATACCGTCATCCGCGACCAGCAGGGAGCGCTGGTGCACGTCCCCAACGGAGAAATCCGCGTCCTCGCCAATCTCAGCCGCGATTTCTCCCAAATTTTCCTGGACGTGCAAGTGCCCGCGGGCGATCCGGGCGAACGCGCCCTGGCCGCGCTGGACCACATGGCCGCCGATTTCCGCGCGGATGCCGCCTGGGCTCCGGCGGTGGTGGATGGACCCCGCGTCCTGGGAATCGAGTCCCTTTCCCCCGCCGGCTCCACAGTGCGCGTCCAGGTGCGCACCGCCCCTCTGCGCCAGTATGACGTGGCCCGCGAGCTGCGCCGCCGCATCGTGGCCCGATTCAACCAGGACGGCGTCGATTTTTCTTCCGAGCAGCGGGTCGTTCTGGTGCATCCGGCCGGAACGCCCCAGCCCGCGCCTCCCGCCGCCGGCGCGGAGGAAACCGGCGCCTCCGCGGCCCGCGCGGGCACGGATTGACAGCCCTGCCCGTGAATTGGTAGAAAGAAACCAGCGGATCTGAACCGGCCCGGCTGCTTCTCGCCCGCGCCCCGCTGTTTTGCCCGTAACAAAATTCAGACAATTCCCGGGGAAATGACTCGCCGTTCTGCCGTGCGCGGGCGCGGCGGCTTATACTCGGCGTGACGCAAAGGAGAAAATTATGGGACAAACAACGCACGAACAAGCCAACCTGATGCTGCGGCTCTACGAGTTGCGGCGCGACCCGCGGATGCGGGAGGCGCGCGACTGGTTCATCCAGGATTGCCACGCGTCTTCGTTGCAGGACCTGATGACCAAGTTTCCCCCCAGCTCCAAGGAGAACGCCAGCTTTCGCATGGTCAGCAGCTACTGGGACATGGCTGCCAGCCTGGTGAACCGCGGCCTGATTGACGACGAACTGTTCTTCGAATCGAACGGAGAGGCCTGGGCGGTGTATGACCGCCTGCGGCCTCTGCTGCCCGCGTGGCGCGAGGCGGTGAAAAGCCCGCACCTGTTCCGCAACATCGAGAGCCTGGGACAGCGCATGGAAGCCTGGCGGGAAAAGATTGCCCCGGGCGCCTCGGAATGGATGCGCGAACGCCTCCGGCAGATGATTGAGGCGCGGGCCAAGGCGGCGAAGCCGTGACGCTTGAAGAAATCCTGCTGGCCATCTGGCGGCACGCGCTGCTGGAAGGCGCGGAGGAGATTGAACTCGAGGGGCGCACCCTGCGCGTGCGCCTCACTCCCAAGCGCCGCCTGAAGGAAGTGGATTTCACGTTTGAAGGCCGCAATCTGCGCGGCATCGAGCAGAACCCGGATACCGCGTCGCGCTGGGCGGAGATGGCCCGCAAGGGCGCAAAGATCATGCAGTTCACGGAAGTGCCGGAAGGACCTGCCACCGCTCGCGGCCGCTTTTTCGCCAACGTGGCCGGCGGAAAAGTCACCTGGTACCGCGCGGGCGGGCCCGGCACCACCCGTGCTGCTCGCAAGAAGGCCTGAGTCTCCCGGGGTCCGGGCTCGCCTTTCAATTCCACCTGGTCGAGCGTTACAATGCGCGCCTGGGCCCTGGCCCAAAGGAACTACCATGCCTGCACCACCACATTCGCGGCGCCCTTCCAGCCGCTTAAAAAGGAGACGACCATGAAGTTAAGATCACGCTGCGCCGTGGTCACGGCGCTCATCACGCTGTCCGCGCTGGGAATCGCCCTGCTGGCGGAAGGACGCGGCATCCCCCGCCGCTCCCCGGCCACCGACTCCCAGGCTCCCATCCGCAAGTTTTCCTTCAACTACACCGTCCAGGTTCCGCCGATGCCGGAGGCTCGGGAAAATCTGCATCTGTGGATTCCCTTGCCCCAGTCGAGCCCCTACCAGCAGATTACCGGGCTGGACGTGACCGCGCCGGTGAAACACGTGGTCCGGCGCGACGGCATCTATCACAACGAATTTGCCTACTTTGATGTGCCCGCGGCCCAGGCCCAAAAAGGGATGGTGGTGACCTTGCGCTTCGATGCGCTGCGCCGCGAGCACCGCGTCGCGCTGGACGGGGCGCCCGCTCCCTCAGGGGATCCGCTGACTCCCGCGGAGAAAAAACGCTACCTGGCAGCGGACCGCCTGGTGCCGCTCACCGGCGTGATTGGCCAAATGTCCGTGGAGCAGACCAAAGGCCTGAACACCCCGCTCGAAAAAGCCCGGGCCATCTATAACTACGTCGTCTCCACCATGAAATACGACAAGACCGGCGACGGCTGGGGCCGCGGCGATGCCGCCTGGTTTTGCACCGCGAAGAAAGGCAACTGCACCGATTTTCATGGCATGTTCATCGGCATGGCCCGCGCCGCGGGCATCCCCGCGAAGTTCGAAATTGGATTCCCGCTGCCCGCCAACTCCGCCGCCGGGGCCATTGGCGGCTATCACTGCTGGGCGGAATTTTATGTTCAGGAATACGGCTGGATTCCGGTGGATGCCTCCGAAGCCTGGAAGCATCCGGAGAAGCGAGACTACTTCTTCGGAGCCCACGACGTGAACCGCGTGCAATTTACCACCGGGCGCGACCTGGAATTGGCGCCGAAGCAGGCGGCCGAGCCGGTGAACTACGCCGTGTATCCCTACGCTGAGATGGGGGGCAAGATCCTCAGCGGAATCAAATCGGAGTTTGCCTTCCAGGACAGGCCCTGAAGCTGCGCCGCCTAGCCCACTGCTTTGCGGTCAAAGCTGAAAATGCCCAGCCAGACCAGCGCGGCGTCGAAGAGCACCAGGGCAGTCAACACCGCGGGCAGCGCCATGTGCGGAATCGAGGGCACCAGCGCGGCGCGGAATCCTTCGCTGGCATACACCAGGGGATTTACCAGCACCGCCTTCTGCAGTATCGGGAAGCGCGCCAGTGTGCTCCACGGGTAGTACGCGCAGCCGAAGAAAATCATCGGGCCCAGCACCAGCGTAAACATCATGCCGATTTGCGTCTGCCCGATCATGCAGCCCAGCACCAGCCCGGAGGCTGAGGCCAGCATGGCCACCAGCAGCAACACGGACACCAGCACCAGGGGCCGCGCGCCGCTCAAGTCCAGCCCGCTGCCGATCAGCAGCCAGCCCGCGGGGATCACCACCAGTCCCGCCGCCAGCGCCTGAATCATTCCCGCCGCGATCTTTTCAATCGCGATCCACGAAATGTGAATGGGACTCAGCAACCGGTCCTCAATCTCCTTGGTGAATTGAAACTCCGCAATCAGCGGCATGGCCACGCCCTGCGCCCCGGAAATCACCATGGTGATGGCCATGATCCCGGGCAGCAGCATGTTCTTGTATGCCACCGGCAGCAGCCCGCTTCCGGTCATGATCCGTCCGAAGACAAATACAAACATCATCGGCTGGATCAGGTTCTGCACCAGCACCGGCAGGATGTTGCGCCGGGCCACGTGCGCGTCGCGGGAGAGCAGCGCGAAAAACGTCTTCCCATTCATTCGCGCAGCCCCCTTCCGGTATGCAGCAGGAACAGGTTTTCCAGGCTGGGCTCGGAGAGGTGCACGTCGTGAATCTCCGCGCCCGCCGTGGAGGCCGCGCCCACCACCGCCGGAATCAGCGCGCCCCCGCGATCCGCGTAGAGGTCCACCGCGCCATCCCCGCTGGGCCGCACTTCCCGGATTCCGTCGATGGCCCGCAGGCGCTCCGCCAGTTCCGGCGTGCTGTGGCTGAATCGCAGGCGGATCAGCCAGCCTCCGGGCACCGAAGCTTTCAGCGCCGCGGGCGAGTCGCAGGCGATCATCCGGCCGTGGTCAATGATGGCAATCCGCTGGCACAGGGCGTCCGCCTCATCCATATTGTGCGTGGTCAGCAAAATGGTCTTGCCGCGGCGGTTGAATTCGCGGATCAGGTCCCAAACCACCAGGCGCGTCTGGGGATCGAGCCCCACGGTCGGCTCATCCAGAAACAGCACCGCGGGATCGTGCATCAGCGCCCGCGCGATGGAAAGCCGCTGCATCATCCCGCCGGAAAATCCGCGCACCATCTGGTCCGCGCGCTCCGCCAGTTGGAAGCGCTCCAGCAGTTCCGCCGCGCGCTGCTGGGATTCCCGCGCTGGCAGCCCGAAATACGCGCCGTGAAACGTCAGAATCTCCCGCGCCGTCAGCGCGAAGTCCAGATTCGGCCGCTGCGGCACCACCCCGAACAGATGTTTCACCGCCACCGTCTCCCGCCACACGTCCCGGCCACCCACCCACGCGCGCCCGCCCGTGGGACGGATGCGCGTGGTCAGGATCCCCACCGTCGTGGATTTCCCCGCGCCATTCGGGCCCAGCAGGCCCAGGATTTCTCCGGGTTGTACCTCGAATGTGAGTCCGGCCAGCGCTACCACTTCCACGTCTTTCTTTTCCGGGCGGCCGCCCCGCGACGCGCCAAACATGAAGCCCTGCTGCGCGGCCATCGGCGGCGCGCTGCGGTACACCTTTTTGAGTTCCTCGGTTCGCAGACCCGCGCTCATGGCGCAGCATTGTAACGCAGGATGGCCGCGGCTCTCCGGCTCAGGAAAAGATCCAGCGTGTGGCCGTCTGCGTGAACAGCTCGCCCTTCTCGATCAAGCCGAAGGCCACGGCCGGACGGACGCGAAAAAATCCGGTCCCTTTCATGTTCCATTTGTATTTCTGTTGATAGGCCTGCCAAAGCGGTCCCAGCTCTGCGCATGCCTCCACCCATTCCACCACCCCTTCCAGGACCACCGCGTCGTCCGCACGCTCCGTGCAAACCACGCAGCGTGGGTTGGCGGCCAGGTTGCGCGCCTTCACCGTCTTCTCGCCGGTTGAAAACCAGAAGGCGCCCCCGCGCCACAGGCCCCAAACCGGCATCACGTGCGGCCGGCCATTTGGCCGCGTGGTGGCCAGCCAATAATTCCAGCTTTTTCCCAGCCTCTGCTCAGCCCAGGTCCAGGGAAGTAGTCCACGGCCTTCCTTTTCTCCGGCAATGCCATAACCAGGAATGTGCGGCCGGCTCGCCCGGGGCTCAGCCCGCTTCTCCGCCTGGCCACGGTCGCTGGTGGTTGGCATTGGGCTGCCCGAGCTCATCCGCTTCGAACCCGCCCGCATTCCTCCCGTCCGCCTCGCCGTTTTCCGCTGGGCGCCCTTTGTGCCCTTTGCGCCTTTGCCAGATCGCTTCAATCCCGTTCCCTCCCCCGCTGCACGCTCCGAAAGCCTAGCACACCCCCGGGTACCGGTTGACTTTGCGCCCTGCTGGGCTATGCTTTTTCCATAGGCGAAGGAGTTCGCCTCCAACCGCTGTCCCACCTCTTGCCGGGGCAGATGATGACTCCTGACATGGATCGTGTCGCGGAGTCATTCTTCCGGCAACGATCCCAGACTAACTCGAAGCCGGAGACGGGCATGGAAAATGTCTGGGTGTTGGCCTCTATCTGGGTGGGACTGGCGCTGCTGGCCACGCTGCTGGCCATCTGGTTCAAAATCTCCACTGCGCTCACGGAAATCGTGGTGGGCACGGTGGCCCAACTGGTGATCGGGGCCCTGGTGGGCACCAAGGGGCTGGGCGCGCGCACCGAATGGATCACCTTTCTGGCCGGAACCGGCGCAATCGTCCTTACCTTCCTCGCCGGTGCGGAGCTGGACCCTGTTATTTTCCGCGTGAAATGGAAAGAAGCCACGGTGGTGGGACTGGTGGGCTTCTTTGGGCCATTTCTCGGTTGCGCGGCGGTCGCACATTATGTGCTGCGCTGGACGGTGCTCTCCAGTTGGCTGGCTGGGGTGGCGCTTTCCACCACCTCCGTGGCCGTCGTTTACGCGGTGATGTTGGAGTTGGGCTTCAACACCACCGATTTCGGGAAAGCCATCCTGGCGGCCTGCTTCATCAATGACCTCGGCACGGTGATTGCCTTGGGGCTGATCTTCTCGCCGTTCACCGTCAAGACCCTGGTCTTCGTGGTCGCGAGCACTGGGATTTTCATCCTTCTGCCCTTTCTGACGCCGCGCTTCTTTCGCAAATACGGCGGGCGCGTCTCCGAGCTGGAAGCGAAGTATCTGCTCTTTCTGCTGTTCGGGATGGGCGGGCTGGCGGTCTGGTCCGGGAGCGAGGCGGTGCTTCCCGCCTACATCATCGGCATGGTCCTGGCCGGAACCGTGGGCAAAGACCATGCGCTCATCCGCAGGCTGCGCACGCTCACCTTCGGCCTGCTTACCCCCTTCTACTTCATTCGCGCCGGATCTTTCGTCCTCGTTCCCGTGCTGGTGGGCGCGCCGCTGGTGTTTCTGGCGCTGTTCGGAGCGAAGATGGTCACCAAGATGCTGGGCCTGTACCCCACGGTCAAAGCGTTTCGCTATCAGGGCGAAGAGGGCCTGTATTACACGCTGATGATGTCCACCGGTCTCACCTTCGGTACCATCTCCGCGCTCTTCGGCCTGAGCCACGGGATCATCGACCAGACGCAGTACTCCCATCTTGTGGCCACAGTGATTGCCAGCGCGGTGATTCCGACAATGGTAGCCAACGAGTGGTTTCTGCCGCGGCATCTGCTCCCCCGGTCCGAGAAAGAGCCGGCCCGGACGGAAGCTGCCGCCGCCACCGATTAACAGGAGCGAACCATGGGGCGCAGACATTCACAATTCAAGAAAATCCTGGTGGGTTTCGACGGCTCCGCGCAATCGGAAAAAGCCACGGAGTGCGCCCTGGCGCTGGCGGCGTCTCTCGATTCGCAGGTGCTGCTCTTCGCCGTGGCGCGCCCTCCCGAGCCGGCCACCATGGTCGAACTGGACGCGATGCTGGACGACGCGCGCGAGCACTTCGAGGCGCAGTTCAAGACCATTCGCGCCCGTGCAATCAAACTGGAAGTGGCGCTGGAGACGGAGATTGTGGTCGGCCACCCGGTGGAGCAGATTGTGCACCGCGCAGAATCGCACCAAATTGACCTCATTATCCTGGGGCGCCGCGGCGTCTCGCGGCTCGAGCGCATGATTATCGGCTCCACTTCCGAAAAGGTGCTGCGTTATGCGCACTGCCCGGTATTGGTGGTCCGCTAAAGCCGGCAGCAAGGACCCATGCCAAAGGCGAACACCGGCGACGAACTGCAATACGCCCTCAGCGTCTTCCGCCACGGGCTGGAGCGCGGCGGCTGCCTGGTGTGCCGCGCCTTGGCGGACGCAGAATCACGCTCTTTGCACTCCTTTCTCTACGAGGGCATGACTACGGCGCACGTTCTGGTAAGGTTTCTGGCCGGCGGCGGGTTTTGCGCTCAGCACTTCCGCCGGGCCATGCGCCTGGGCGTGAACCGCTGGAGCGTCGGCTGCGTCGAACTCGCCATCCTGTGCCGCCAGGTTCTCCCGCGCGCCAGCGGCGAGGCCCAGGAGATTCGCGCCGGCCGGCGCCGGGGCCGGCTGTTTCCGCCCGCGGGCCCCGGAAGGAAACAAGCGGCCATGTTTCCGGGCAGGAACTGTATCTTTTGCCTGGAAGGGAAAGAGCGCGAAGATCAGTTCGTGAGGCTTCTCGAGTGGGTCGCGGAGCGGGAGGAGTTTTCCCGCGCGATCTCCGCCGGCGGAACTTGTCTGCCGCACGGCACGATGGCCCTGGCTGCGTGGAGTTCCCATGCCCGGGTGGAGAAGCTGTGGGAGATTCTGCAAGCGCGGTCGGCCCAACTGGCCGGAGAAATCAACGCGTTTCTCGAGAAGTACGACGAACGCCACCGGAAAGAGGCGTTCGGCGCGGAGATTGATGCCGTGGAGCATGCCGCAGACTTTCTGGCCGGCTGGGAATCGGAGCCGCGCCTCGCGGAGCGCGAGCGCCACTCCGCCGCGCCGGCCTTGAAGAAGCCATGAGCGAGAATCGCGAACCCGTCCGCGAATCCCTGAACGACGCACAGTCGCGCCACCTGAGCGTGAGTTGCCGCTATATTGACGGACTGCTGTCCGATATCGAAGCCATCCTGAACGCCGCGGCCTCCAAGGCGGCCTTTCCACGCTACGTGCCGGAAATTTCTCCCGCGCAGCGCAGGACCATCGAAGACTACATCGCACGCATCCGCGCGCAACTGGCTCGGGTGCTGGATGGACAGGGGATCGCGCGCGACGCCCCGCAAATTCCCTCCACCCGTGCGGTGCGCGCCGCGCTGGGCTCCATCGAAATTGCCGTCGAGGAGCTGAAGCCAAAATACATGCGCGGCTATGGCGCGGTGCCTCCTGCAGTTTCCACCGATCTGAACGGCATCGTCGGCGAACTGGAAGGCCTGGTGTCTCGCGTGTCGCGCTTCCTCGCGCAGGGACCCAGTGCGGACCTGCACGCACGCCTGGAGCGCCTGGCGAACACCGGGGACGAGTTGGCGCTGCTGGCCCGGCTCGAGCAGGTGGTGTCGCAACGCGGCCTGGTGGAATTCCGCGCGCCCCTCGCCGGGATTCTGGACCGCCTGGAAGATCAGACATTTGAGATTGCCGTGTTCGGCCGGGTCAGCTCCGGCAAATCGTCTCTGCTGGATGCCATCCTGGACACAAATATATTGCCCGTGGGCATTACCCCGATCACCGCTGTGCCGACCCGCGTTGCCTACGGCCCCCAGCCGCGCGTTACCGTGCGATATGCGGAACGCGCCGCAGAAACGCTGGAAGTCGGACGGCTGGCGGAATTCGTGACCGAACAGCACAATCCCGGCAACCGGAAGAACGTGGCGCGCATTCAGGTGGAGCTGCCCGCGCCGCGGCTCGAAGGCGGCGTCAGTTTTATGGACACGCCGGGACTCGGCTCGCTGGCGACCGCCGGCGCGGCAGAGACCATTGCCTATCTGCCCAAATGCGATCTGGGGGTGGTGCTCATCGATTCCGCCTCCACGCTGACCCCGGACGACATGCGCACGGTGGAAGCACTGCTCGAAGCCGCCGTGCCCGCGGAAGTGCTGCTCAGCAAATCGGATCTGCTGTCGGCGGAAGACGGCGCCCGCCTGGTGCAATACGTCGAGCAGCACCTGGAATCGGAATTTCACATCTCGTTTCGCGTGTATCCGCTCAGCGCGCTCCCTGCGCACCGTGGATCGCTGGAACGGTGGTTCACAGAGCGTATCGCCCCGCTGTGCGCGAAGAGCCGGGAGATGAAAGCCGCCTCGGTGAAGCGGAAAATCGGCGCGCTGGCGGAGTCGGTGGCCGCCTCTCTGCGCCTGCGCCTGGAGCGCGCCCGGGGAGTGAGCCACCACCAGCAGGACCAAGCCCGATCGGCCGAAGCCAGGCTGCGCGTGGCCGCCGGCCGGCTGGAAGAAATGCGCGCCGCGTGTGACCGCGCCTGCGCGGCAATTCTCGAAAGGCGCGAGGAAGCGCTCGAAGAAGCCGCTGCCCGTCTGGTGGGGCTGGGCGAGGCGGGACCGCGTGACGGGTCTCTGGAATTGAACCGGATGCTGGCTGATTTTGTGCAGCAGCGTGTGCGCCAGCTCCACGGGCAACTCCGCGCGGTGGCCGGTTCGCTTGCCGGCGAGCTGACCGCGGCCGCCCAGGAATTGGGCTTGCCCGGCGCACCGGCGGCGGAGGAATTTGAATCTTTGCTGCGCGAGACCCCGGTGTTCGAGTTCGAGAAGCCGCTGGAGTTGCCGCGCGCTTCCATCGCCGGCCTGTTCGGCAAGGCCGCGGCGCGGCGCCGTGTGGCGGGGCGGCTCGCGGCCCAGATTGGCGCAGAGTGGGAACAAGCCCTGCGCACGTATTTCGCCCTGCTGCGCGCGTGGTGCGAACGTTCCATCGAGCAGATGAAGCGGCGCTTTGATTCCTACGCGGAAGGGTACCGTGCGCAGGCGGAGCGCACGCTGAGCGGCGCGGAGTTGACCGGCGAGGAAGAGCGCGCCATGGTGAGTGATCTGCAAGCGCTCGGGGCGCGTTGCGGAGCGGCGGAAACCGGCGCGCAATCTGCGGCGCTGCGGGGTGGCCGCGCGTGAGCGCCGGCCGCCCCAACCCGTAACTGGAGAGGACTATCGTGAGACTCTTTCTGATTGCCGTTTTCGGCGCGATGGGCACGCTGACTCGTTACGGGCTCCAGGGCATCGTGCAGCAGCGCGCCGGTCCCGGGTTTCCCGCCGGCACGCTGGTGGTCAACGTCTCCGGCTGTCTGCTTCTGGGTTTCCTCGGCCAGCTCACCCTGAACCGCATGGTCATTTCTCCGGAAATGCGCATTGCCATGACCATCGGATTCTTCGGCGGGTACACCACGTTTTCCAGTTTTAGCTGGGAAGCCGTCAAAATGTTCGAGGACGGAAACTGGATCGGGGGCGCATCCTACGTCCTGGCCTCGGTCACCATCGGACTGGCCTGCACCTTTCTGGGCGTTCACGCCGCCAACCGCATCTAGGAGATGCCATGACACACGAGCGATTCGAGGGCGACCGCACGCTGATGCGCATTCACATCGGTGAATCCGACAAATTCGAAGGCAAACCGCTCTACCAGGCCATCGTCAAGCTGCTGCGCGAAGAGAAATTCTACGGTGCAACGGTGCTGCGCGGCATCGGGGGTTTCGGCGCCTCCAGCGTCTATCACACCGACCACATCCTCCGCCTCTCCCAGGACCTGCCCGTGGTCATCGAGGTGGTGGAATATAGCGAGCGCATTGAGCGCATCATGCCGAGGCTGGACGCCATGATCGGCGGCGGTTTGATTACCCTGGAGAAGGTGCACGTCATCCTGCACCGTACCAAAAAATAGGCCGTGTTCTGCCGCAAGTGCCCCCCAGCCGATGCACCAGCCGCCTGAGTCCGAACCGCTCGTGGGACGCCGGAAGGAACTGGCGGCGCTGGCGCAGGCGCTCCACGCCCGAGTCCCCCTGCTGATTCACGGCCCGGCGGACGCCGGTAAGACCTTTCTGGTC